>CAJIBQ010000095.1_pt1 | contig 36505 bp, 34 predicted proteins | sample 9199391 | NCBI WGS metagenome assembly CAJIBQ01 (sample SAMEA7708309, study PRJEB35096) | sediment metagenome | biome: marine neritic benthic zone biome [ENVO:01000025]; feature: sediment [ENVO:00002007]; material: shallow marine sediment [ENVO:03000034] sea grass bed [ENVO_01000059] ... | reverse complement strand
GGTCTTTCAATTCATTCAGAAAGATTGTTTGCTCCGGGCTTTTATTCCCATATAGCAATACAACCTTGCTATTTGGCTCCTGGTTCAGCAAAGTGCGAATAATTCCCATTATAGGGGTGATGCCACTGCCCGCGGCAAAACAAACCACGGTTCTGGAAGCCGTTGGATCCGGTTCAAAAATAAATCTGCCATTTGGCGTGGAAACATCTAGAATATCACCAACAGTCAACAGCTTGTTTGCATAGGAAGAAAATCGGCCATTTTCAACAGCCTTGACCACAACGGTTAATGGCCCTGTGGCTGGATCAGTACATATGGAGTAGTCGCGTCTGATTTCATCACCGTTTAAAGTTGTTTTAAGGGTAAGGTATTGCCCGGCCTTAAATTCAAATGCACTTTTGAGTTCCTCAGGCACCTCAAATGAAATCCCAACAGCCTCATCCGTTTCTTTGGTTATCTTGCTAATCTTTAATCGGTGAAATTTGGACATTAAAAATTTTTCGGCAAAAATAAGGACTTATGCGTTATATTCAGATTGCTTTGTAACGTTTTTAACCTTTCTTTTACTAATGCATTACAAACTAACCAAGCATGATTAAGCACTTCCTGAACCTGGAATGGAAACAATATTTCCGTTCGGCTTACTGGCAAAAGAGCATTCTCATGAATGTTTTGCTGGTTTTCTTTGCGCTCTACATGATGGGAATATTCCTGATGCTCGGGTTTTTAATGGTAGAAATATTGGATGAAGTGTATCCCGGGGAAGATCCGTTTATCATATTTAACGGATTCCTTTTCTACTGGTTACTGGCCGATATTCTGGTTCGTTTCTTTTTTCAGAAGCTTCCGGTGATGAGCGTGAAACCCTTGCTTACCTTGCCTGTAAAACGTCGTTCTGTAGTAAATTTTGTACTCGGGAAGTCGGCCCTGTCATTTTTTAATTTCCTGCCCCTTTTCATGATCGTGCCATTTGCACTTATCCTGATAGGCAAAGGATATTCTGCTTCGAGCATAATCGTTTGGGTAATCGCGATTTTTGTGGTTTCCCAGGTCATCAATTTCCTGAACTTCATTATAGAAAGTATTTCTTCTGAATCCGATTTACCGTTCCTGCCGATCATAATTATTGCGGGTGGACTTTTTGCCCTGGATAACTTCAATGTTGTTTCCTTGTCAGATTGGGTTTCAACTGCCTTCCTGGCCATATCGGATAACCCCATTTATGTATTGGTACCCGTAGTCATTTTGCTAGTACTTTATTGGATAAACCATAAAATATTGAGCAGGAAATTATACGTAGATAACTCTTTACGCTCAAAGGCAAAGGTTGTAAAGAGCAGCAACCTGGAATGGACAAGGCGTTTTGGGGAAGTGGCTCCCTTTATGCAGCTGGACATGCGATTGATCATGAGAAACAAGCGAACGAAATCATCCGTGTTTACACTAATAATTGGATGGCTTTATGGATTGTTCTTTTATCCACAGCCCATTTACCAAGAATGGGATTGGTTCTTTATTTTCATCGGCATTTTCAGCACGGGTATCTTTCTGATAAGTTTCGGGCAATTCATTCCCGCCTGGGATAGTGGGTACTACAAACTCCTGATGAGTCAAAATATCAGGTATGAGAAATATCTGAAATCTAAATTTACCCTGATGATCATGAGCGTTGTGGTGATGTTCATCCTCGGGATCCCCTATGTTTATTTTGGATGGAAAATATTGATCGCTCATTTTGCAGCGGCTGTTTATAACATTGGCATCAATTCACATGTCATATTATGGGGAGGTTCCTTCAACAGGAAACGTATTGAATTGGACCAAAGGGCAGCCTTTAACTTTCAGGGCACGGGGGCTGTACAATGGCTTATTGGTTTACCCCTGATGTTTGTGCCTCTTGTTATTTTCGGGATCAGCTATTTGATCTTCGGATTCGGAGTGGCCATTGCCGTCATTATTGCCTTGGGCTGTGCCGGGATTGTACTGCATCAGCGCCTGATGGATTTCATTACCAAACGATATATCAACTCAAAATACAAGATGATAGAGGCCTTTGGTCAAGAAACTTAAACCAATTAAAATGATTCAAACAAATAACCTTTCTAAAGCATATAATGGAGTTACGGTTCTGAACTTACCGGACCTTCACATTCCAAGAGGCCAAAGCTTCGGGCTGGTTGGTAACAACGGAGCTGGTAAAACCACTTTTTTTAGTTTGCTTCTAGACCTTATACAACCAACAACAGGCCATGTGACCATCGACGACATCCAGGTAGATAAGACCGAAAAATGGAAACCGTTTACATCTTCCTTCATCGATGAGAGTTTTCTTATCGGTTACCTAACACCAGAGGAGTATTTCTATTTTATTGGAGATCTCAGGGGGCAGAATAAGGCCGATGTGGATTCATTTTTAACCCAATTCGACGAATTCTTTCATGGGGAAGTGTTGAACAAAAAGAAATACCTAAGAGACCTGAGCAAAGGGAATCAGAAGAAAGCGGGAATCGCTGCTGCACTCATTGGAAATCCTGAATTGATAGTCCTGGATGAGCCCTTTGCAAACCTGGACCCAACTTCACAGATACTCTTAAAGCAAATGATGAAGGAGCTCACTGACGATCGGGAGATTACCGTTCTTATCTCCAGCCACGATCTTATGCATGTTACGGAAGTATGCGAAAGAATTGTAGTCCTGGATATGGGTGATGCCGTAAAAGACCTTCAAACCAGTGAGGCTACTTTGGAGGAATTGGAGCAGCATTTCTCCGGCGGATCAACAGTCTAAAAGTCGCGTTATTTATTATGTATCTTGAAAAAGATGCCTATTTTTACCCGAAGGTATAATATAATGCGGTATGCATAGTTATACTTTGTACTAATAGACCAACGTTGAGCTCGAAATTTAAATATCTGCTTACTACGCTGTTAAGCCTTGTTTTGGTAATGAGTTGTTCGCGTAAGAATGACAGTTTTATCAACCGAAGCTGGCATGCCGTAGGTACCGAGTATAACGTCTTATACAATGGTAATGTAGCCCTTGAAAGCGGCAGAGAGAGTTTGAACTCGACCTATACCGATAACTACTGGGAAATCCTGCCTATTGAGCGCATGCAGATCTTCGAGGAAGTAACCCTTCCCGGACAGTCAAAGAATGCCGATTTTGAGCGTGCCGAAGAAAAAGCAGTAAAAGGTATTCAGAGGCATTCCATGAACATCCAGGGGAAAGAAAAAAATCCCCAGATCGATGAAGCCTATTTGCTACTTGGGAAAGCCAGGTATTTCGATCAGCGATTCATCCCGGCGCAAGAGGCATTCAATTATATCCTTTTCAAATATCCGGCCAGCGATAAGATAAACCAGGCTAAAATATGGCGTGAAAAGACCAATTTAAGATTAGATAATTACGATTTGGCCATCGATAATCTTAAACGCTTGCTCAGGCAAGAGCGCATCGAAAAACAAGATCTTGCCGATGCCACCTCAACCCTGGCCCAGGCCTATATCTATACCCAAAAACTGGATTCTGCAATTGTACAATTGGATATTGCGGCAAATGCAACCAGGAGTAATGAAGAACGCGGCCGTTATCGTTTCATTCAAGGGCAGTTATACAATGCTCAAGGAAAGAAAGATACCGCGAACATAGCCTTTGACAGGGTGATCGAGTTGCACAGAAAAACACCAAGGATCTATTATATAAGCGCTTACATTGAGAAAGCAAAGAATTTTGATTATGAGAATGGCGATAAATTGGCTTTCCTTGAATTGCTGACCGACCTGGAAGAAAATCGTGAGAACAGGCCTTACCTGGACAAGATCTATCATCAGATTGGCGAATATCATTTTCGAAATGAATCAGACAGCATTGCTGTTTCTTATTACAACAGATCGTTGCGAACCAATTCAAGGGACAAATTTCTCAATGCCAGAAATTATAATATTCTTGGGGACTGGAATTTTGATAATGCCGAATACAGGTCAGCAGGGGCATATTATGATAGCACCCTGACAAACCTCGATAAAAAGACCAAATTGTTTCGTAGTATAAAACGGAAACGCGATAACCTGGAGGATGTGATCTATTATGAGGATATCGCCATTCGAAATGATAGTATTCTGAACCTCGTGAACATGAGTGAGGAAGATCAACTGGCATATTTTAATTCCTTCATCGATAAACTTAAGGAAAAAGCCGAGGAGGAAAAAGCAAGGTTAGAGGCCGAAGAAAAGCGTGCTAAAGGAGTTGCCCGAATAATAGGTTCCGATAAGGATAAATCTGGCGGTAATGCCCGTAATCTTCAAAAAGGAGGAGGGTCATTCTATTTCTATAACGATCAAACGGTTGCTTATGGTAAGAATGAATTTATTCAGATCTGGGGTGAACGACAATTAGAAGATAACTGGAGGTGGTCTGACAAACGATCTGCGGGCGGCGTGACTGATGAGCTTGATTCTGTAATTGCAGAGGCAACGGAAGAAGAATTATACGACCCGGAATTTTATCTCTCAAAGATACCTGTTGAGCAAACCGCTATCGATAGTCTTTGGAAAGACCGGAACTTCGCTTATTACCAGCTTGGACTTATCTATAAGGATAAGTTCAGCGAATACGAACTTGCCAAGGATAAGCTTACGGGACTCCTGGAAAGTAATCCGGAGGAGCGGCTCATACTTCCGGCAAAGTATAATCTGTACAAGATCTATGGATTATTAGGCTTGAACGGTGAAGCCGAGATCACGAAGAATGATATCATAAAGAACCATCCGGATTCTCGTTATGCAACCATACTGCTTAACCCGGGCATTGAGCTTTCGGAGGATGAAAGCAGTCCGGAATACGTTTATAAAAACCTGTATAAACGATTCGATGATCATGAATACATGGCGGTTATTGAAGAATGCGATAAATACATCAGCCTCTTCGATGGCGAGGATATCGTTCCGAAGCTTGAGTTCTTAAAGGCGGTATCAAAGGCAAGGGTTTATGGATTCGAATCCTATAAGGAATCATTGAACTACATAGCCCTGAATTATCCGAACAGCCCTGAAGGTAAAGAGGCGGAAACCATGATACAATCGGCCCTCCCGCTATTGGAAAATAGCACATTTGTAGATGATGAGGGTGGCAAAAACTTTAAAGTGATTTATCAGTTCGATAGTGAGGAGTTTGAGGACATTCCAGATTTTCTAGATGAACTGAATGAGGCGGTTGAGCGGGTGCGTTATCTCGAATTAAGTACCTCAACAGATTTTTACGATCAAAACACTAAATTCGTAGTGGTCCACAACCTGAAAAGCCTGCAAGGCGCACAGGGTTTTGGTGAGATATTGAACGAATATGATGAAATAGACATAAACAGGTCGTATTTTGCGATTTCTTCCCCGAATTATAAGATCGTTCAGATACATAAGAACCTGGAAGCTTATCTCAAATCTCAATAAACCTAAATCAACACAAGTATGTTTTCAGAAACCAAAAAAGGAAAGATGACACAGGAAAGCAACACCCAACAAAACATCATAGCTCAGGACACAAAGATAGTTGGGGACGTCGTGAGCAAAGGCGCATTTAGAATAGATGGGCAAATAGAGGGTAATGTACGTACACAAGGTAAAGTGGTTGTTGGTAAATCGGGTTTTATTAACGGGACAATTGAAGGCACTAATGCCGATTTTGAAGGCAGTTTCTCCGGCAAGTTGAAACTGTCCGGAACCTTATCCTTAAAATCAACAGCCTATATTCAAGGTGAAGTCGAGGTTGGAAAACTAGCGGTTGAACCGGGCGCAACATTCAATGCCGTTTGCAATATGAAGGGCGCAGTTAAAGAACTGAATAAAGGTGAGCAGCAACAACCAAAAAAATCAGCCCAGGAAGAAACAGGAAAGACCGCTTAAAAAGGTTGCCTTGCTTACCGGCCTGGCCTTTCAAATGGCAATTATCACCGGCTTGGGGGCTTTTGTTGGATATAAACTGGACGAACGTTACAACATTGAGGATTCGATCTATACCATCATCGGAACCTTTATAGGTTTTGCCATTGCCATGTACATGGTGGTAAAACAAGCCAATAAACTCTCTAACTCTTAATACAATTTCGTTCATGGGCTCATTTAAAGGGTTCCTTCGTAACCTTCTTTTAATTGCTGTCCTGTTGTTTGCCGCACATTCCTATTTGCTTCATCAATTCTTCGATGGTGAACTTTCCTTACCACTATGGAGTATTTATCTCTTCAATTCCGCCATGGTAGTTTCGGTCTATTGGATCATTAGCAGACAGGTAGAAAAAGGCAGCCAGAAAGTCACCTATACCTTCCTGATACTTACCATTGGAAAAATGGTCCTGGCCCTCGTTTTTTTAACACCAATTTTCTTCGGAAAATCTGATCACAATCAAGTCGAAATATTCAATTTTTTTGGACCGTATTTTCTACTGTTGATCTACGAGGTTTTTAGTCTGAGTAAATTTCTCCAAAAATTGTAAACTAAGCCCTATTTTGTTTGTATATTAATATAATGTACGTACATTTGCAGCGAATTTTTAAGGAGGTATTTTAAACACTAAAATTGCATGCAAATCGATACCATTAGGACGCTTTTTTTAAGCCTGCTTTTATCCATGTCTTTTTTCGGATTTGCTATTGAGGATAAAGACGCCGAATCTACTGAAGAAGAACTGAATATCACCGAAATGATCTTACATCACGTAAGTGATTCCCATAGTTTTCACATACTCGATTGGAAAGGCCATGCAGTTTCTGTTCCACTTCCTGTAATTTTATGGACGGATAATGGACTTGTAACCTTCATGTCTTCCGAATTTCATCACGATGAAAACGGAAAAGTTTTAGTTGAAAGAAAAGGCCAGCGACTTACAAATTTTCATGGCAAGATTTATTATGCTAACGCAGAAGCAGATGCCGATGGAAAATATGTCACTTTAGATGAAGAAGAACACGCGACCAACAGGCGCATGTTGGACTTTTCGATTACCAAGAATGTCTTCTCCATGTTTTTGTCGATTCTTGCACTTTGTTTGATTTTTATTTTCTCTGCAAAGGCCTATAAGAAATCTGAAAACAACCTGCCAAAAGGAATAGCAAAATTCACCGAGCCTTTGATCATGTTTGTGAGAGATGATATTGCAATTCCAAACATCGGTGAAAAGAAATACAAGCGGTTCTTGCCTTATTTGTTGACCATCTTCTTTTTCATATGGATCAACAACATATTTGGCTTGATTCCATTTTTCCCTTTCAGTGCGAATCTGAGCGGTAACATCGCATTTACCTTCGCATTGGCAACCCTGACATTTATTATTACCAATATAAATGGCAACAAAGAATATTGGAAACATATTTTTTGGATGCCAGGTGTACCTGTTCCAATGAAGTTGTTTTTGGCTCCCATCGAATTGATCGGTGTGTTTACGAAACCGGTTTCACTGTTTATTCGTCTTTTTGCGAACATAACAGCAGGTCACATTGTGATCCTTGCCTTGATCAGCTTGATATTCTTCTTTAAGAATGCATATGGTGATGTGGCGGGTTATGTAGTAGCGCCTGTTTCAGTCGCGTTCGTAGTATTTATTAGTTTGATCGAAATTCTGGTAGTTGCTATCCAGGCATACATCTTTACCATTTTGTCTGCCTTGTATATCGGTATGGCTACTGCCGAACATGACGATCATTGATTTGAGTTCTATTAATTTAATTATATAAATATGGAATCATTAGTAACTATTGCAGCAGTTGGTGCAGGTTTAGCAGCTATCGGAGCCGGGATCGGTATCGGTAGAATTGGTGGATCGGCTATGGATGCTGTTGCCAGACAACCTGAAATGTATGGAAAGATTCAGGCGCTTGCTTTGATTATGGCGGCGTTTGTTGAAGCGATTGCACTTTTCGCGATTGTAATTGCATTTACAAAAGGTTAAAATTATTCAGACCAAGGTGTAACGGTTGGTTGCACCCTGGTCTTTGTTAAACACAAAAAAAGACAATCATGTTAACACCGGAAGTAGGATTGATTTTTTGGACCACATTAGCATTTGGTGTGTTGTTCTTTGTACTGTCTAAATACGCCTGGAAGCCTATTTTGAAATCTGTAAACGACAGGGAGAGCTCTATTAAGGATGCTCTGGATGAAGCCGAAAAGGCTCGTCTTGAAATGGAAAACCTGCAGGCAGATAACGAACGCATATTGAAGGAAGCAAGAGCCGAGCGTGAGGCCATGCTTAAGGAGGCCAGGGAGTTAAAAAGCAAAATGATTTCCGATGCTAAGGATGAAGCTCAAACACAAGCCAGCAAAATGATAGAGCAGGCCCAATTGGCCATTGAGAGTGAAAAGAAAGCTGCCATGGCCGAATTGAAAAGCCATGTAGCGGGTTTAGCGGTAGATATTGCTGAAAAGGTGGTCCGTGATGAGCTAACAAATAAAGACAAGCAAATGCAATTGGTTGAATCCATGTTGGGTGACGCCACTTTAAATTAATCGAGGATGTCGGGAACACGCGCAGCGATAAGATATGCTAAGGCAATAATGAGCCTGGCCAAAGATCAGAATGCAACCGAAGTTGTGAACGCGGATATGCTTCATATTCTCAGCACCATTGAAGGAAGTGATGAATTGAAACTGGTTTTGAGGAGTTCTTTAGTGCGACCCGAATTAAAAAAAGCATCGCTTTTGCAGATCTTTCCTGATCTGAATGCTATCTCAGCCGGGCTATTTGATATTTTGATCGCCAATAAGCGATTGAGTATCCTTGATGATGTGGCCAGAAAATACAGCATGCTTTATGACGAATTGATTGGAAAGGAGAAGGCCACTGTTACAACTGCTGTACCAATCACCAACGAAATGGAGATCAAGGTATTGGCAAAGATCAAAGAATTGACAAATAAAGCTGTTGAGCTTGAAAATATAGTTGACGAAAGTATTCTTGGCGGGTTTATCCTTCGAATTGGAGACAAGCAGTTTAATGCCAGTATTGCAAATCAACTCAATAAATTAAAACGAGAACTTATTTTAAACTAAGGATTGTAAAGCATTCCTTTAAAGTATAGAACATGGCAGCAGTAAAACCAGCTGAAGTATCAGCGATTTTAAAACAACAACTTTCCGGATTTGAGGTTAGCGCTTCTCTCGACGAAGTAGGAACTGTATTGAATGTTGGAGATGGTATTGCCCGCGTATACGGACTTTCAAATGCCCAGTATGGTGAGTTGGTTGAATTTGAGAATGGCCTTGAAGGCATCGTCCTTAACCTGGAGGAAGACAACGTTGGTGTTGTACTCCTCGGGCCGTCCAAAGAGATCAAGGAAGGCGCTACAGTTAAGCGTACCGAACGCATTGCATCCATCAAAGTAGGTGAAAGCATTGTAGGTAGAGTTGTTGATACCCTAGGAAACCCTATCGATGGTAAGGGTCCGATTAGCGGTAAACTTTTGGAAATGCCTTTGGAAAGAAAGGCTCCTGGTGTAATTTTCAGACAGCCGGTAAATGAGCCACTTCAAACCGGTATCAAATCCGTTGACGCCATGATTCCAATTGGAAGAGGTCAGCGTGAGCTTGTAATTGGCGACCGTCAAACCGGGAAAACAACGGTTTGTATTGACACTATCATCAACCAGAAAGAATTTTACGACGCCGGTGAACCGGTGTATTGTATATATGTTGCAGTTGGGCAAAAGGCTTCAACGGTGGCAGGTATTGCAAAGATCTTAGAAGAAAAGGGAGCTTTGGCTTATACGACCATCGTTGCTGCAAACGCTTCAGATCCTGCTCCAATGCAGGTCTATGCACCATTTGCCGGTGCTGCTATCGGGGAGTATTTCAGGGATACCGGGCGTCCTGCTTTGATCATTTATGATGATTTATCTAAGCAGGCAGTTGCATATCGTGAAGTATCACTTCTTTTAAGACGACCTCCTGGACGTGAAGCATATCCTGGTGACGTTTTCTATTTGCACTCAAGATTGCTTGAACGTGCGGCTAAAGTAATCAATGATGATAGTATTGCCCGGCACATGAACGACCTTCCGGAAGTGCTTAAACCAATGGTTAAAGGAGGTGGCTCGCTTACAGCATTGCCGATCATCGAAACACAAGCAGGAGACGTTTCTGCTTATATTCCAACGAATGTGATCTCGATCACGGATGGACAGATCTTCCTTGAAAGTGATTTGTTCAACTCTGGTGTTCGTCCGGCGATCAACGTGGGTATTTCCGTATCAAGAGTAGGTGGATCGGCGCAGATCAAATCGATGAAGAAGGTAGCAGGTACCCTTAAGCTGGATCAGGCTCAGTTCCGTGAACTGGAAGCTTTTGCCAAATTCGGATCCGACCTTGATGCCGCTACATTGAACGTGATTGAAAAAGGAAAGCGAAATGTTGAGATATTAAAGCAAGCACAAAATGATCCATTTACGGTAGAAGATCAGATTGCGATCATCTATGCTGGATCTAAGAACCTGCTTAAAGATGTTCCTGTTGAAAAGGTAAAGGAATTCGAAAGAGATTATATCGAACTGCTGAATGCTAAGCACAGGGATGTATTGGATACCCTTAAAAGCGGGAAATTAACCGATGAGGTAACCGGTACTTTAGCGAAAGTCTGTAAGAGCCTGGCAGAGAAATACGTTTAATAAAAAGCGTTTATGGCTAATCTTAAAGAAATACGAAGCAGGATAAGCTCGGTCAAATCGACCATGCAGATCACAAGTGCCATGAAAATGGTTTCTGCAGCCAAACTTAAAAAGGCTCAGGACGCCATCACGGCTATGCGGCCGTATGCCAATAAACTAACCGAGTTGCTTCAAAGCCTGAGTGCCACGCTCGATTCGGATACGGGGAGCAAATTTTCAGCCCAGCGCGATGTGAATAAAGTACTAATTGTTTCCATAACCTCGAACAGGGGTCTTTGCGGGGCTTTCAATTCGAACATCATCAAAGAGGTAAAGCGACTGGCGGAAGAAGAATATGCAGATCAGGAAGTATCATTGGTGACCGTTGGAAAGAAGGGGCATGATATTCTTGCTAAATCCTTCGATGTGGCATCCAGCAATAACGACGTATTCGATAATCTAACCTTCGAACATGTCGCAGTTGTTGCTGAAATGCTCATGGATAAATTCGTTGATGGCGAAACCGATAAGATCGTTTTGGTCTATAACAGATTTAAAAATGCCGGTACGCAGATCGTTATGACAGAGCAGTTCTTGCCAATCGTGCCTTTCGAAGCAGATTCTACGGTTAATTTGGATTACATCTTCGAACCTTCTAAAGTTGAGATCGTAGAGCAATTGATCCCGAAATCTTTGAAAACACAGATGTTTAAAGCTGTACGCGATTCATTTGCAAGTGAACATGGCGCAAGAATGACGGCCATGCATAAGGCAACGGACAATGCTACAGAACTTCGCGATCAACTTACCTTATCTTATAACAAAGCAAGGCAAGCGGCCATTACGGGTGAAATACTCGAGATCGTTGGTGGTGCCGAAGCACTTAGCAATTAAAATATTACATATCATAGGTAAGCCTTGCCGAATGGTAGGGCTTTTTTTATGGAACAATAATTGATTTAGTATCTTTAATGAATAATAAAGCTCTTAGGATGAAACGATTGAAAATGATATTTGGATCGCTGTTAATGTTGATTGTTATGACTAGTTTTTCTCAGTGTTCGGGCTCAAAGCAGTTAGATAAGAAAGCACCAATGGAAATCGCTCAGGCCTATTGCCAAAGATGGGTTGGCGGTATTGAAGGTGCTGGCTCTGGAATAAACCTGGTGCTTCCAGCCGAGTCATCGGAGATTCAACTAGACAGCGTATATTTTAGAGGCCGATCAGCAAAACTGGAATTCAATGAATCCGGGAACGTTTACATTGGCAGGTTTATCAACGAATCTCCAAAGAAGAAAGATATTATTGTCAATGCCGATCCGAAGAAAGAGTATGGTAACGAAATGCCAAAGCTACCGGAAAAGATACCTTTTGAATTGAAGGATACCGAATGTGTGGCCAGCTATAAGTCTGACGACAAAATCAGATATTTTAAAATAGAGAATATCGTCGAAAAAGCCCTCATCCCCTATCCCAGCGCTCCGAAGAACAAGCAATAAGTAATGCTTGGTTAGCGTTAGCTAAAAACGTATTTTTAGCGACATAAACCTCCTCTTTTTGAGCGCGTTTAAGACACTTTTTAAGCAAACATTCATCTATGGTTTAGCAACGGTTCTTCCAAGAATGCTCAGCTTTTTGCTGGTTCCGCTTTATACGTCACCGGGTGTTCTGCCTTCGGTCTCAGAGTACGGGAATGTCTCCCTGATCTTTGCCTGGTTCGTCTTGTTTAATGTGATCTTGGCATATGGGATGGAAACCGCTTTTTTCAGGTTTTTCAATAAAGAAGAAGATAAAGATACAGTAGTTGGTACTTCGGCCCTGTCCATTGTTTTCAGTTCCCTTTTGTTCGTCGCCTTAGCCTTTTCGGTCAAGTCTCATATTTCGGAATGGATAGGTATCCGGGAAGATTATATAAGCCTGGTAATCTGGATTCTTTTGTTAGATGCCTTGGTGATCATTCCATTTGCCTGGCTAAGGGCAAAGGAAAAACCGGAAAAATATGCCGTGATCAAGATTCTTAATGTTTTGATCAATATCGGGCTTAATCTATTTTTCCTATTGGCTCTTAAATCACTGGCCGATGGGGATTCGCCTTTCCAATCTATCTACAGAGAAGGTTTCGAGATCAATTATATTTTCATCGCTAATTTAATTGCCAGCGCTGTTACCCTGTTGATCTTATCGCCATTCTATTTCAAGCTGAAATATTCCTTCAGTACCCGGTTGTGGAAACAGATGTTACGCTACGCTTTCCCAGTCTTGATCGCGGGCATCGCCTTCTCCATTAATGAAACCTTTGACCGGATACTGCTGGACCGGTTGCTTGATGTTGAAGATCCCAAACATGAAATAGGTATGTACTCGGCATGTTATAAGCTTGCATTATTTATGACCCTGTTTGCAGCTGCTTATAGATTAGGGATTGAACCCTATTTTTTCAAACATGCGAATACCGAGAATCCACAGAAGAATTATGCCAAGATCTTGGAGTTCTTCGTCATTTTAGGATCTATAATACTGCTTACTGTAGTTGTACTTTCAGATTTGATCAAACCCATCATCATTCGGGATGAACCCTATTGGGAAGCCATGTGGGTGGTTCCAATCCTGTTAATGGCTTACCTGTTCCTCGGCATATATCATAATCTTTCTGTTTGGTATAAGATCACCGACAGAACAAAATATGGCGCTTACATTTCGGTCATAGGGGCTATAGTTACCCTATTTCTGAATATTTGGCTGATCCCATTGATCAGCTATAAAGGATCGGCAATAGCAACTTTGGCGGCCTATGCAATTATGGCTTTTTTATCCTTTTACTTCGGAAGAAAACACTATCCCATTCCCTATAACCTTCGAAAGATCAGCGCTTATATCCTCGTGTCCATACTGTTTTCAACCGTATACTTTTACTTTTTCAGGGAGAACTACTATGTGGGATTTGGGTTACTGATTGTATTTACCGGAATGATGTGGCAACTTGAAAAAAATGAAATCAAAACATTATTACAAAGTAGAAAATGAAGATCAAAATAATTAATGCATCGTCCAACGCATTGCCAAAATATGAAACATCTGCCTCCGCGGGCCTCGATCTGCGGGCAAACCTTGATACACCGATCATATTACAACCGCTTGAAAGACAGATAGTTGGTACAGGACTATTTATTGAGATACCTCAGGGTTTTGAAGCCCAGGTCAGGCCTAGAAGCGGACTTGCTGCTAAAAAGGGCATTACGGTTCTAAACAGCCCGGGAACAATTGATGCCGACTATCGCGGAGAAATTGGCGTCATTCTTGCAAATATCTCTAACGAGCCCTTCACGGTGGAACCTGGCGAACGGATTGCCCAGCTAGTTTTTGCCAAGCATGAACGTGGGGAATGGGAAGAGGTTAATGCTCTTGGAGAAACCAGCCGCGGTACTGGAGGTTTTGGAAGTACCGGCCTGGGGTGATGACGTTAAAATTGGCCCAATTAAGACCTAAGGGGCTTGTTTTTTACTAATTTAGAGGGATCTACTACATGATTGATAGACATAAAATAATCTGCTTTTTGCTGGGCATATTCTTCATTCCTCAGCTGGTATTGTCTCAGGTTGATTTTAATCAAACACCTGACGATGACCTCGGCAATATTGAGGATAATTTCCAGGAATTCTTCTTTGAAGCACTGAAACAAAAGGGTATTGAAAATTACGACAGGGCTATAATTGCCCTTCAAAAATGTCTTCGCTTGGATGATACTAAAGCTGTGGTATATTATGAGATGGGCAAGAACTATGTTCAATTGAAGAACTATGGAGCAGCCGAAGATGCCTTGAAGAAGGCAATAGCCATCGAACCGGATAATGAATGGTACCTGGATGAATTATACGGAGTTTATGTGGAAACCAAAGATTTCGACAAGGCTGTAGCCACCGTTAAACAGCTGGTTGACTACCACCCGGACTATAAGGAAGACCTTGCCAGCCTTTATATGCGCAACCAAAGGTTTAGAGAAGCTCTTGAAATACTTGACGAATTGGATAAGAATTACGGGGTATCGGAATCAAGGGATAAAATGCGTAATGACATCTACAACGCTACGGGCGCCGATAATGACCGAATTGCTTACCTGGAAGAACGCCTTAAGAGCAACCCGAAAAGCGAATACGATTATTTGAACCTGATCTACAGGTATAGCGAGCAGGGAAATAAGACTAAGGCCTTTGAGATAGCCGAAAGATTGCTGCAAAGCATTCCCGACTCTGAATTGGTACATCTGGCACTTTATAAGTTTTATCTGGATTCCAATGAGCACGAAAAAGCCATTACATCCATGCAGATCGTATTGAACAGTGCAGAGATCAAACCTGACGCCAAAGCCAAAGTCCTGAATGATTTTGTGGCTTTTGTGAGACAAAATCCGAGCTTTGAAAACCGATTGTTGGAAGTGACCACTGAAGTGGTCAATGACGACAGCGGAAAGTCTGATGCAGAACTTGCTTATTACTATTATCAAAAAGGTGAAAAGCAGAAGGCTTTGGAGTATTACGAGAAGGCTTATGAGAAGGAATCGCAGAATTTAGATTTGCTGAAGAATATTTTGTTGCTTCAGATCGATCTTGCAAAGTTTGATGAAGCGATAAGCCTGAGCATGGAGGCCCTTGACCTCTATCCATCCCAGCCAATATTTTATCTGGCCAACGGCGTGGCGAATATCGGGCGCACGAATGCTAAAGATGCTATAGATAGCCTGGAAATGGGCCTGGATTATATCATTGACGACCCCAAGATGGAGGCCGATTTTTACAGGCAACTGAGTTTGGCATACAAAATGGATAATAATATAGCCAAATCTGAAACGTTTGCTAAAAAGGCCGCTGATCTAAATAATAACAATGACTAAGCATCTTTTCATATCGTTCATCTTTACAGTCATATTGTTCGCAGGTTGTAAATCGACTAAACGCGTTGTAAAAACCGGTGAATTAAAGAATGACATGAGCAGTTCTCAGATCATTAAGGCGCACAAAAAAAGTCTATTTCGCTTTAAGACCATGCAGTCTAAAGTAAAGATTCAGTACATTCAGGGTGAAGAATCTCAATCCTATACCGTAAATCTTCGAATGCAGAAAGATGAGGTAATTTGGATGAGTTCCACACTTGGAATCGTTCGGGCTAAGATCACACCCGATAAAGTAAGTTATTACAACAAGCTTGATAACACCTATTTCGATGGTGATTTCTCCCTGATCAGTGAATTCCTGGGAACCGATGTCGATTTTGATAATATTCAGAACATTTTATTGGGTGAAGCGATTTTTAATTTGGACTCCAGGTCATTCGGTTCGGATATTCATGAGGAATCCTATTTGCTTTTTCCTGAAGACCAGGACGCCCTTTACGAGATCTTTTTGTTGTTGAACCCGGGACATTTCAAAATGGATTCACAACAACTTGCGCAACCGTTTGAAGGACGTATGCTCCAGATAGACTATACCGATTACCAGGAGATAGGCAGGCAGATCCTTCCTGAATATATCCGAGTAATCGCGCTTGAAAACAATGATGAGACCATCGTAAACATGGAATTTCGATCGGTAACTTTGAATTCGGAGTTGCGATTTCCGTTCAGGATCCCATCCGGATTTGAAGAAATAGTATTCAATTGATGTTCGGCATAAGAATCAACCATATTGCTCTTGCCTTCACCATTTTAATGGTTGTCCCAGTATTTTCCCAAAGTAAAAAACAACAAGAGCTGGAGGAACGCAGACAGGAATTACGGAAAGAGATAAATCAGATCAACAAATTGCTCTTTGAAGGAAAAAGTGAGCAAAAATATGCATTGACAGCTGTTGAGGATCTGAATTATAAGGTTTCGGTCAGGCAAAACCTGATCAACGTGACTAATCAGCAGGCTAATCTGCTAACCCGGGAGATCAACGAAAATCAAAAGAGAATAACCCAATTCAGGGATCGACTGAAAGTACTGAAGGAGGAATACGCAGAGATGATCATGCATTCCTATAAAGCCCGCTCAGATGAAAGCAAGGTGATGTTCCTGTTGTCTTCAACCGATTTTCAACAGGCATTCAAACGGCTTCAGTATATCAGGCAGTTTGCAGATTACCAAAAGAAACAGAGTGAAGAGATAAAGAAGCAGACGGGTCGGCTTCAGGAAATGAACCGCATTCTTTTGGTGCAAAAGGAGGACAAGCAAAGGTTGATCGGAGACAATCGAATGGCTAAGGGCGAATTGGAAAAGGAGCTTGAGGACCAGCGAATCCTAATCGCATCCATTAAAAGGAATTTGAGTTCTTACAGTTCTCAGATAAGGAACAAGCAGCGTGAAGCGGAAAAGATTGATAAGGAAATCGAGAGGTTAATCCGGGAAGCTATGGCCAGTTCAAATAGAAAAGCGGGTAAATCCAGCACGTCAAACACCTTCTCGCTAACTCCTGAAGACAAGGCCCTGGCATCCAATTTCGCATCGAATAAAGGCAAACTTCCATGGCCGGTGAATGAAGGGGTCATTAAAATGACCTACGGAAGGCATCCTTCTCCGATCGATAAATCGGTAACCATTAATAGTAATGGGGTCAGGATTGCTACAAATAAGGGGGAAAAGGTAAGAGCTGTTTTTGAAGGTACAGTGAATTCTGTAATCGTTCCAAAAAACGGAAACCTGACGGTCATGGTCCAGCATGGTAACTATTTTACCATATATAAGAATCTTGCCAAAATATATGTAAAGAAAGGGGATAAGGTCAATACCAAGCAGGTTATCGGGGAAGTACTTACCAACAAAGCATCCGGAGAATCAATCCTGAGTTTCCTGGTGTTCAAGGAACTTGAAACCCAGGACCCTTCTCATTGGATCTATAAAATGTAATTTAGCTTAAACTTTCACGAAGACGTATCCCTTTCTGGTCTTCTTATAATGTCTTCCGTTCCAGTAGTAATATTTAGCTCCTTTAACCACAACCACTTTATGGTGTTTGGGCGCCACCTTGACCACTTTTACGTTGGGTGTTCGAACTGCTACATGCGTGGCACAGGATGAAAAAGTCAGGGTCAAAGCCATTCCGAATAATATAAGTAGATGTCTCATAGTGTTTGGTTTAACTATAAGACCAGTATGAAGTGAAAAGGTTTAATCGGGAATGTTTATTCTTCGAAAATAGCCTTGAGTTCGGTAGCCTCGGATGGTTTCATTTTTCCTGCTAATACCAGGCTTAACTGCTTTCGCCTAAGCGCACCTTCATACCTAAGGACCTCTTCTTCAGATTCTGGAACGATCTCCGGTATTTTAACCGGCCTGCCCATTTCATCAACAGCAACAAAAGTATAAATGGCTTCATTGGCCTTGGTGCGTTCACCGGATTCCCGATCATCGATCCAAACGTCCAGATATACTTCCATTGACGTTTTGAAAGCCCTGGATACCTTTGCCTCTACAGTAACAACGCTTCCCAGGGGAACGGCGCGATTAAAAGCAACATGATTGACCGAGGCAGTAACGACAATTCGCCTTGAATGCCTTCTTGCCGCAATACTGGCTGCCCTATCCATACGGGCCAGCAGTTCACCGCCAAATAAATTATTTAAAGGATTGGTCTCACTTGGGAGAACCAAGTCGGTCATAATGGTTTTGGAATCGTTAGGATTCTTTGCTTTCATAGCACTTAATTTGACAGGCAAAGATAAGGGCCTTTAACAGAAATGGAAAGGAATTAGTCGAGTTCCTGAATAAGCAGCCAGGCATCCCGGTTGTGCTGCCTTCTGATCTTATAAAGATCTCGTTGGGCTTCGGCTCGAGTTTCAAAGCTCCCATATACAACTTGATGCAAGCCATATTTGTTAGTGCCAATGCGCCTGGCCTTGTATCCCAATTGAAGAAGCTCATCGAGTTTCTTATCGCTATTGGCTTCAATGCGGAAGGCTCCTGCAACAACATGATAATTCCCGGATTGTTTAGCAATATTAAGCTTAACTGCAGGAAGTGGATTTTCTATTATAAATGTGGCTTCTTGAATCCGATTCTGGAGTTGCTCCTGAGCTGCTTCTTCGGCAATTTGATTATGGGAATCAATTTGAGAAGAATAATAATTGGCTGTTAAATACCCGCCAATCCCTAATGCTATTACTGCCACAGCAGCATATTTCAAATAGGAGCGAGACTTGCGTTTTTCGGGTGATACGGCTAGAGGTACAACCTTTTCAACCGCTTCAACTCTCTTCTTATATGTTTCTCTCTTAACAGCCGGCGAAGTGAATTGTGAAAGTCCGAAAGACTGGGTTAAGAAGTTTAGGGATTCAGAGGGTTCGAATTTGATCTGTCCCTCGCGACTCAGATGTACCTCACCGATGTTCTCAAACAACAGGGTTTCGCCTTGTGCCAGAAAAGACTTCATGGATTTCGTCTTCTTGGAGATCTTCTTCACCGCCGTTTCATACGGGATTTTTTCCACGCTTGCAACATAATTGGCAAGCAGCCCATCATTATTCGTGAGTTGCTCATTAAATGAAATGGCCTTATATGGTGGGTAAAAGGTTGAATTCTGACCTGTGATTCGTGCCGATACCTCACTGGCCAAAAAGGCACCGAATTCCGGAATGATCACGCAATCATAGCGATACAAAAGATCCTTTATGTAGGTATCAAAAGCCATTTGAACAAAGTTAAAAATTTTTAGTCTTGATCTAAATTTATTGGAACGAGTTATTAACAGAAAGCATTAGAAGAATAGAGAAAATATTCTATATTTAGAATTAACAAAATTTAGGATGACAGAAACCGAACTTTTGCATGTACTGGCACTACAAAAGGTAAAGCATGTTGGTGATGTTTTGGCCAAGCGAATGATAGGAATTTGTGGTTCGGCCGAGGCTGTTTTTAAAGAAAAAAAGAATGCACTGCTCAAGATTGATGGTGTGGGAATCCGCACCCTACTCGACATCAATGACAAACGATGGGCGCAACTTGCTGAAGAGGAACTGAAGTTCATCAGAGCCAATAATATTCAATGTCTGTTTTTCAGGGAATCAAATTATCCTGAACGACTCAAACATTGTATCGATGGGCCGTTGATCCTCTTTCAAAAAGGGAATGTCAACATCAAGGAACAACCCATTATAAGTGTGGTTGGAACCCGAAATATTACAACGAATGGCATTGACTTTTGTAAGTATTTAATAGCCGAGTTGGCCCGGTATAACCCAATTATCGTTTCCGGATTTGCATATGGCGCCGATATTACTGCCCATTTGGCTGCAGTTGAGCATAATTTGCAAACCATTGCCTGCCTGGCGCATGGTTTCGAACAGATCTATCCAAGAGCCCATGAACGCCATTTGGTCAATATTATGCGGCACGGGGGCCTGCTAACGGATTTTTGGAGTACAGATGAATTCGAACGGACCAATTTTCTGCGAAGGAACCGTATCATTGCCGGACTGAGCGAAGCTACCGTCGTCATTGAATCTGCGGCAAAAGGAGGGAGCCTGGTAACCGCGGATATTGCCAATTCATATGACAGGGAAGTATTTGCGGCACCGGGACGTACAACAGACAGTCAAAGCGAAGGCTGCAACAACCTCATCAAGCAGCATCAGGCCCACATTCTAACGAAGCCGGAAGACATACCATTTATGCTTCGATGGGATGAAATCGATTTTCAGGAAAAAACTGAACTGAAATTACCTGAACTATCGGAACTGGAAAAACGGATTTATGACTTACTTAAAAAGGAAAGGAAAATAGAACTCGATAACATCGTCATTTTAAGTGATTTACCTGTTGCCCGGGTTAACCTGATCTTGCTTGAACTCGAACTGAGAAAATTAGTAAGATCCCTTCCAGGGAAGAATTATGTTCGCATTTAATACCCGGCCTTTTCACGAACACGTGCCAGAACCTCATCGGCCACTGATTTAGCTTTGGATGCACCAACCGCTAATGCCTGGTCAATCTCACTCAAATTAGACATGTAATGGCTGTAACGTTCACGCTCCGTTTCAAAGCGATCTAGAATAAGTTCAAACAGTGCCTGCTTGGCATGTCCATAGCCATAACCACCGGCTTCATAATTCGATCTCATGGTTTCGATCTCACTTTCGCTGGCGAGTAAGTTATACAACGCAAATAAGTTACAGGTTTTCCAGTCTTTTGGGTCTTCAAGTGGCGTGCTATCCGTTTTTATACCCATGATCTGCTTGCGAAGTGCTTTATCAGGCAGGAAGATGTTGATGATATTATTTTTGCTCTTGCTCATTTTATCCCCATCGGTTCCCGGGATATACATGGTTTCCTTGCGCACGTCTGCTTCCGGAATCACAAAGGTTTCCCCCATCTGAGCATGAAAGCGGGTGGCCACATTACGGGTCATTTCAATATGCTGTAACTGATCCTTACCCACCGGTATGATATTGGCGTCATAGAGCAATATATCTGCTGCCATGAGCATTGGATAGGAGAACAGTCCGGCGTTCACATCTTCAAGGTGATCTGCTTTGTCCTTAAAACTATGTGCAAGGGTTAATCGCTGATATGGAAAAAAACAACTCAGGTACCAGGCCAATTCAGTGACCTGGGGAACATCACTTTGCCTGTAAAAAACGGTTTTATCGATATCCAGCCCGCAAGCCAGCCAGGTAGCAGCAGTTGAGTAGGTATTCGAGCGCAATGTTTCAGCATCTTTGATTTGAGTGAGCGAATGCATATCTGCTATGAAAAGGAAGGATTCATTGTCGGGATCCTTGCTCATTTCAATTGCCGGAATAATCGCGCCTAAAAGATTTCCTAAGTGTGGTGTCCCTGTACTTTGGACGCCTGTTAGAATTCTAGCCATTCGTTTTTCTTAACAGTATCGCCGCAAAGGTAATTTATTTGATAAAAATAGCTCAATGATAAAATTGGTTTTACATGGAAAAAATATGTAGGTTTGATCGAGATGAAAATTCTGCTTTATCCCGCATGGCTCATCTACCGGATCTGGTTCTATGTTTTGGTAGCATTACCCATTATCATTCTATTACCCATTTTGTTGATTACCATATCAAGGGATAAATGGTATCCGGCGTTTTTTAAGCTGGCCCGTTTATGGGCTAAGTTCATTTTGATCGGGATGGGATTTCGTTGGAAGATAATCAGCAAAGGGGAACTGGAGAAAGGAAGAAGTTATATGCTCGTTGCAAATCACACTTCGATGATTGATATCATGCTGATGTTGGTTACCATCAAGAACAATCCCTTTGTTTTTGTAGGCAAGAAGGAATTGGCAAAGATCCCGCTTTTCGGGTTCTTTTACAGAAAGACCTGCATTCTGGTAGACCGCCGTGATGCCAAAAGCAGACAGGCAGTTTATAAAAGTGCCAAAAAAAGACTGGATTTGGGCCGTAGCGTTTGCATCTTCCCTGAAGGTGGTGTTCCTGAAGCACACATTGTTCTCGATGAATTCAAAGATGGAGCTTTTCGGCTGGCCATCAATCATAGTATTCCGGTTGTCCCTATTATTTTTCTCGATAATAAAAAACGCTTTTCCTATACCTTTTTTAGCGGAGGTCCGGGACTCCTCAGGGTATGGATTAAAGAACTTATTGACACTTCAGAAATGACCGTTGAAGACACCCAGGAACTAAACGCACAATCTCGTGAGATCATCATGTCTACTCTTCGGCGATCGAACTAAAAGAGAAAGCCGCTCCGGGCAAAAGGAGCGGCTTTTGTAATCATTGAATCTCCTTGGAAGTTTGGAGACCAATAACCAATCTAACCAACTAAAAACCTAAAACTTAATACTAAAGCCAGTATATACACCAAAGGTGTATGGGTTAAAATCACCGGAAGTATCCTTGAAGGTATTCAACTGATACTTGAAAACCGGCTCCAGATTTAAATTTATTTTTTCCGATACTTCAAGGTTTAAACCAACACCGAGATTAGCACTAAAGCTTGTCTTATTGATATTGGAAGCCTCACCCAAGAGTGTTGTTTCGCCTTGAAGAGTTGAATAAATTTCATTTTCGTTCAAGAATAAGGTACTCACGCCACCGATAAGACTTACGTCCAGTTTTTTATCAGATAATTTGTAAGCCAATTCAACCGGCACCTCGATGAAACCTAATTTCTGGTCAATTGATGACTGGATATTCTGTGAAACCACTCCCGGCACCTGTGCAAAACTCAATCCATTGGAGCTCAGGAAGGAAAAGTTTTGACCGGTTTCATTAAGGTTGACGTTCTTGAGTGGTTTATCCTCAACAGAGGCTTCAACATTGTTGTAAACGATAACACCATTTGTACTGTATCCGGTTTTAAGTTGATTGATACCAGTACGAATGCTGAGTTTTTCATTAAATGAATAGCTGGCGGTGATACCATAATTCATATTCACCTCACCTTTGCGATCATTGTTCTTGAATACTTCATCAATTGAGGAGCCTTTACCAAATGAGTTAAAATAAACAGGTGCAACATTTGGAGCGATCTCCCAACGTTTCATCTCAGTATCCGCGTCGGCCAGCGCATCCTCGGTTTCTTCCTGCTCGCCAACAGCTTCGGTAATTGATTTTTGAGCATCTTCTTCAGTTTTGACCGGATCTTCAAGCTCATCTTTTTCGGCCTTGGCATCTATATCGGTTACCTTTGAATCAAGCTCATCCTTTTCCCCTTTGATCAATTCATCCGTTTTTTGTTGAATAACAGGTTTTTCAGGCTCATCCTTATCTTCCAACTTGTCATCATCTTGGTTAGCAACTTTTCCCAAATTTGTTTTCTCTCCCTCGGCATTTGCATCGGTGAGAGCTTTATTCTTTTTCACTTCGGAAGATTCCTGATTGAGTTTGTCCGTCTTGGTATCAGTGTCATTTTGCACGACCACCTCATCATTGTTTTTGTTCTTTATCAGGTTCTTTTCCTGAGATTCCCTTGACGGCTTTTCGCTTATGCTTTCGTTTTCAGCCAAACCATCCTGTTCGGGCGTATTGATCTGCTGGTTTTGAAGAGAACGGTTGGCCGGATCCTGCTGTTGAAGGTTATTTTGTTGTTCATTCAAAAGGCCTTCATCTTCTTCATCGGCAATCAATTGGTTTTCTGAAGCATCATTTTCATTATTCGGGGTTGTTTCTGTAGGCGCATCAATCTCAGTATCAACCACACCATCCGGTGTTGACGCATCGGAACCCGAATTAAATATGCCATTGCCCAACGCGATCAATAGGATTAATCCTGCTGCAACACCGGCAATTTTTATCCAAAGCGGAATACCTTTCCTTTCTTCCTGCGGACCAGCAAGCTCCGAACTAATATTTTCCCATGCTGAAGTACTTGGTGTAGCTTCAAAGTCCTTGAGCTTATCCTGGAAGAGCTTATCGATATGTTGTTTATCACTCATTACAAAGATTGCAAGTTCACTTGCGATTTATAAATTATAATTTTTTCTTTTAAAATCATTCTCGCCCTGGCAAGATTTGATTTTGTCGTACCTGTGGTGATCTCTAACATGGACGCGATCTCTTTATGCGAATATCCGTCAAGGGCGTATAAATTAAATACTAACCTATATCGATCAGGAAGTTCCTGGATACAGCTTAGTAAGAAATCGATACTTAATTCACGTCCATCATCTTCAATCTCCACATCTGAAATATTTTCTTCGTCCACGATGTTGAGGATTCCTTGTCCTCTGTAACGCTGAAGCGCTGTATTAATCGTGATCCGTTTTATCCATCCTTCAAAGGCTCCTTTATGCTCAAATTGCCCGATTTTCCCAAAAATGGTCAAAAAGGAATCCTGCAGATTGTCTTCCGCCTCCGCACGATTTCTTGAATACTTAAGGCAAAGCGCAAATAATTTTCTAGAAAACAATTTGTATAATTCACTTTGTGCCTTGGTATCATTTTTTTTGCATTTTTCTATGAGTTGATCTAGACTCAAATGACAGCCAATTATTTATTAATTCAATCATTTAATTAATTGGGACCTCAAATATCAAATACTCATCTTCACCGTTCTCATCAGTCCCTTGCCAAAACTTGAAGGTATATGTACCGTTGTTGTTAAGGACAGTGAAATTAAAGGTGCCTTGTAAGATCTCTCCATTATTATCTTCACAGATCACCCCATTGACCTCAGTAAGCACCTGACTCACCACCGCCACTGTTCTAACGGTACCTTCAGTTAAATAATAAAGATCGCTAAAGGAGTGACAATTAGTTGGCAACTGGTAGGTATAGTGAATGGTATACACATCATTGTAATTGACTGATGTAGGCATATCAATCACCTCTATAATAGGCAGAATTTCAAAATAAAATTCATCCACCAAGGGCTCATCAGTCGTACACGAAAATATGCCTACAAATAATCCTAAAAAAATTAGTTTTCTCATCGGTTTATAGCTTTTTGAGACAGTCTATGTACTGTGTAGATGATTAAAGTACAAAAAGGTTGCGTTGAAAACATAAAAAAATCCCGATTTTTCGGGATTTTCAGATTACTGTTCGGCCTCTATTTTTTCCATGATTTGGCCTTCGATTTCTTCCATCAATTCGGGATTATCCCGAAGCAGTATTTTTACGGCATCTCGTCCCTGACCGAGCTTGGTGTCTTTATAGCTGAACCAAGAGCCGCTTTTCTTGATAATCTCATGATTTACTGCGATATCCAGTACTTCCCCAACTCTTGATATACCTACGCCATACATGATATCAAACTCAGCCATTTTGAAAGGCGGAGCAACTTTGTTCTTCACCACTTTAACGCGGGTTTTATTACCCAAAACTGCGCCGTTACTATCCTTGATCTGAGTGGAGCGCCTGATATCAAGTCTTACTGAAGCATAGAACTTCAGCGCATTTCCACCTGTAGTGGTCTCAGGGTTACCAAACATAACACCGATCTTCTCTCTCAATTGATTGATAAAGACCATGGTGCAATTTGTCTTGCTAATAGACGCCGTGAGTTTTCTCAATGCCTGAGACATCAACCGAGCATGCAATCCCATTTTAGAATCACCCATCTCACCTTCGATCTCGCTTTTAGGGGTGAGGGCTGCAACCGAATCGATCACGATGATATCAATCGCTCCAGACCGCACCAAGTTATCGGCAATCTCAAGCGCCTGTTCACCATGATCTGGTTGGGAGATGATTAAGTTGTCTATATCTATGCCTAACTTTTCTGCATAAAACCTGTCGAACGCATGTTCTGCATCGATAAATGCTGCTATGCCACCGGCTTTTTGAGCTTCTGCTATTGCATGTAATGTTAAGGTAGTTTTTCCTGAAGATTCTGGTCCGTATATCTCAACTACGCGTCCTCTCGGATATCCGCCTACACCCATGGCAAGGTTCAGACCGATTGATCCCGACGAGATTGCTTCAATGTTCTCTTGGGCCGCATCACTCATCTTCATGACGGTCCCTTTTCCGTAGGCTTTATCCAGCTTATCCAATGTAAGCTTAAGTGCCTTTAATTTCGCTTCTTTCTCAGTGCTCATGTATTCAAAATTTCTTTACTATGTCTTGCTAAAATAAGACATCTTTGGGCGGCAAACAATTTTATGACGCAACCTTTTTACACATTTTGCATCTATTGAATAAGACTGGGAAATTTTTTGCTATGAATTGAGCCATCAGGCTCGAAAATTTGCCACATGAGGTTTTTTCTAAAAACTCTTGTCAATATTTTTTTTGGCCCTGTAAATGCGTTCCAGATCTATGGGAGCTTCAAGGCCGAAGGCGGTTAACTCGAATTTTATCTCAGCATATTAATAAAAATTGTATAACGAGTTAGTCTAGAAAAACACCCCGAAAGATCGCGGTGTTTTTTTATGCTTACAACTCGTATTAAAATACTAAATTTGCGGTACTGTTTCTTTAACTTAAATATTGGTATAGCATGCAACTGTACAATACATTAAGCGCAAAGGAAAGAGAAAAACTTATTGATGAGGCAGGTAAGGACCGCCTCACGCTCTCTTTCTATCAATATGCACATTTAGAAGATCCTAAAGCATTTAGAGATCAATTGTTCATCAAATGGGATGCCCTTGATGTTCTCGGTAGAATCTATATCGCAAAAGAGGGGATCAATGCTCAAATTTCTTTACCGGCCGATCAATTCAATACGTTTAAGGCTGAATTGGATAGCATTTCATTTTTGAAGGACGTACGTCTGAACATAGCTATTGAACAGGATAATAAATCATTCCTGAAGCTGAAGATTAAAGTGCGACATAAGATCGTAGCCGATGGCCTGAATGACGATACATTCGACGTGACGGACAAAGGCGTTCATCTCAATGCGGTTGAATTCAACGAATTGCTTGAACAGGACAATACCGTCGTTATCGATATGCGAAATCACTATGAAAGTGAGATCGGGCATTTCAAGAATGCCGTAACTCCAGACGTGGATACCTTCAGGGATTCATTACCGATAATCGAGAACGATCTCCAGGAGTTTAAAGAAGATAAAAATCTCCTGATGTATTGTACAGGAGGGATCAGATGCGAAAAAGCCAGTGCCTATTTTAAACATAAAGGGTTTAAGAATGTGTACCAATTGGAAGGCGGGATAATAGAGTACACACGTCAGGTTCGCGATCAGGGACTTGAGAATAAATTCATAGGCAAGAATTTTGTGTTTGACGACAGGCGTGCCGAGCAAATTAGTGAGGATATCATTGCACGGTGCCACCAATGCGGTAAACCTTGCGATACACATACGAATTGCGCCAATGATGCCTGTCATTTATTGTTCATCCAGTGCGATGAATGCAAGGCCGAAATGAACAATTGCTGCTCAGCCAATTGTAAGGAAATAAACAGCCTTCCCTTTGAAGAGCAAAAAGTGTTGCGCAAGGGTCAGGGCAACAGCAATGACATTTTCAAAAAAGGAAGAGCAGATCATCTCCCGTATAAAAAAGACCTGAGAAATATTTTCGACTCTTTTCAACAAGGCACATAGATGGATATTTACAGGTTATTACGCTTAAACCGGTTAATTAAAAACCACAGGATCAAATTTCTCGCCCTATGGGTAATGCATAAACTAAATATGCGTTATCTGGCGGTAAACTTGGATCCGGTCTTAGCCTGTAACCTGAGGTGCAAAATGTGCTATTTCACAGACCCGGAATACGTTAAGAGTATCAAGGGACAGTTGAAACAAGAAGAACTGGAACGCATTGCCAAAGTGATCTTTAAACGGGCCATTAAACTCCAGATCGGTTGTGGAACTGAGCCCACATTATACAAAAACCTGGTTGATGTGGTTGAATTGGGTAAATCCTATAAGGTGCCGTATATTTCATTAACAACCAATGCCAATCTACTCAATGAAGAAAAGATCATATCGCTTCTTGATGCGGGGTTGGATGAGTTTACGATCTCCCTTCATGGGGTACGAAAAGAGACCTATGAGGAATTTATGCAAAAAGGCAACTACGATACTTTTCATGAAGTCTTCGATACCTTTGCCAGGCTCAAGGCCGAACGCAAATTTAAAGTCCGGATAAATTATACCTTCAACAAAGATAATTTTCATGAGCTGAACGAATTCTTCGAACACTTCAATGGGCAGAGTTTTGACATTCTTCAAATTCGACCGATCCAAAATATCGGGAATACGGAATACAATGATTTTGATCTTGAACCATTGCGCGAGGATTACAGAACAATGATCAGTGGAATCCGAGAAAGCTGTAAGGAAAATGGAATTACATTGCTTGCACCGAATGAGATTCCCAAAGCGCAGGAATTGAACAGTTCAAGTCTCATTTTCGATTACACATTCTGCTATGTGTCACCCCAGAAATTTTGGAAACCCGAATTCGAATGGCGAACACAGTCCTTTAACGATTTCAGTAAGCAGATCAATTGGAGCGGGGAATTGTTTAACAATGTTTTCAGGTCCAAAACCGAGCTCCGAGCCATGAGCAACAGGCTCAACTACGAGATCGAGTTCAACTAAATTACTTTTATAACACCTCTAATAGTGTTATATTTACGATGTTAAACGAATTATGAACTTCAATTCGCGGTAGTTGCCTTACCAGCGAATCCGATATATACTCAGACTTCAATGGCTTGTAACAGTTGTTCAACTGGCAAGAATGGTCAGCCTAAAGGATGTAAGAATAATGGAACATGTGGTTCCGATGGTTGTAATAAACTAACCGTATTCGACTGGTTGTCCAATATGTCTTTGCCCGATGGGCAAAAACCATTTAATTGTGTGGAGGTTCGCTTTAAAAACGGGCGTAAACATTACTACAAGAATCCCGACAATATTCCACTTGTCATAGGCGATGTTGTAGCCACCCAGGCTCCTTTTGGGCATGATGTAGGCATTGTAACCCTTACAGGCGAACTGGTGCGTATTCAAATGAAACGCAAGAATGTCGATGAGGACAACGAAGAATATGTCAGGAAGATCTATAGAAAAGCCAGTGAAAAAGATATAAAGGTTTGGAGGGAAATGCGGGACAAAGAGGAGCCTATGAAGGTTCGGGCAAGACAATTTGCCATCGACCTGAATTTGGAAATGAAAATTTCGGACATTGAATACCAGGGTGATGGTAGTAAGGCTACCTTTTATTATACAGCAGAAGAGCGGGTTGATTTTCGTGAATTGATCAAAGTTTTTGCGCGCGATTTTAAAACGCGAATTGAAATGAGGCAGGTTGGTTTCAGGCAGGAAGCAGCCAGGCTTGGCGGAATAGGATCCTGTGGGCGGGAATTATGTTGTTCAACATGGTTAACAGATTTCAGGTCGGTAAGCACCTCTTCAGCAAGATATCAGCAACTATCATTGAACCCTTTGAAGCTGGCAGGGCAATGTGGCAAACTAAAATGTTGCTTGAATTATGAATTGGACACCTATTTAGAAGCCCTTGATAACTTCCCTAAAACAGATATTAAACTCCAAACGGAAAAAGGTGTTGCCATTTGCCAGAAGACTGACATTTTCAAAGGCATGATGTGGTATGCTTATGACGGCGAATGGATGAATTGGCACAAGATCACGACAGAGCAGGCTCGGGAAATTATTCAGCTGAATGAGCAAAAAAAGAAAGCCGTGAGCCTCGAAGAGTATGCTTCAGAACTATTCGAAGACACTAAAGTTCAGATTGAAAACGTTGTAGGTCAGGATAGTCTTACGCGGTTTGATAGTCCAAAACGGCGTAAAAAACGTAGAAATAATAGGAAGCGGAATAAAAACAGGAGAAGGGCGTCTAGAAATGCGAAGTAAGGTATACGTTTTTATTATGGCGGGAATTCTGTTATCAGGCTGCGATTCTAACCGGATTTATGACGAGTACCAGTCTGTACCTGATAGCTGGAATAAGGACGATCTTAAAGAATTCACACTTATCCCGCCTGACACCACCGATCCATACAATGTATTTATAAACATCAGGAATACTGATGCTTATAAGTTCAGCAACCTGTTCCTGATCACAGAGATGGCCTTTCCTAATGGAAAAGTCCTTAAAGATACTCTGGAATACAGGATGACAAATGCAAAAGGAGAGTTTTTGGGACGTGGCTTTTCCGATGTCAAGGAAAACAAACTTTGGTACAAGGAAACTATTGTTTTCAATGAGAACGGGGAATATACATTCAGAATCGGACATGCCATGAGAAAAAATGGCGAAGTTAAAGGGATTGAAAACCTGGAGGGCATTTTGGATGTTGGACTTAGAATAGAAATACCAAAAACAGAAAGTCAATAATGGCAAAAAAGGCAAAATCTAAACCCAACCAAGATTTCACAAAATATGTGCAGTGGTTCTGGAAGTTATTCCTGGGCGGTATCGCGCTAATAGTTTTGATGTTCTTATTGGCGTCTTGGGGAGTTTTCGGCCCCATGCCCGATCATACCATTCTCGAAAATCCAAGAACGAATTTAGCAAGCGAGATCATATCTTCAGACGGGGAGACCCTGGTAAGTTTTTCTTTAATGATAATCGGACGCCGATTGATTTCAAAGAATTGCCAGATCATCTTGTCAATGCGCTGGTTGCAACTGAAGACGCACGCTATCACGATCATGCGGGAATCGACGCACGTGGGACTGTTAGAGCCTTTGTCTTTTTAGGAAGAAAAGGGGGAGCAAGTACGATTTCACAGCAGTTGGCAAGACAGCTTTTTGTTGGTGTTAGATCACGAAATAAATTCCAGGCAGCACTTCAAAAAGTGAAGGAATGGATAATAGCCATCCGTTTGGAAAGACAGTACACCAAGGAAGAGATCATCGCCATGTATTTCAACATATACGACTTTAATAACAATGCCGATGGGATAAGAAGTGCTTCAAGGATCTACTTTGGAAAAGAGCCCGGTGACCTCGAACTGCACGAGTCGGCTATGCTTGTCGGAATGTTCAAAAATTCATCGCTATACAATCCACGCCCACACCGAAACCCGGAAGGCACGCTTAACCGGCGAAATGTAGTTTTGGGTCAAATGGCGAAATATGGTTTAATCACTGAAGCGGTAAAGGACTCGGTTCAACAGATCCCATTGAGCCTTAATTATTCTCCGGAATCACATCGGGAAGGCATTGCAACATATTTTAGAGAATACCTGCGCGGCTTTATGAAAGATTGGGCTGATAAAGCTTCCAACAGAAAGCCTGACGGATCCAAATACAATATCAATAGTGATGGCCTGAAGATCTATACCACCATAGATTCCAGGATGCAGCAATATGCCGAGGAATCGGTCAAGCAACATATGCCGCGCCTTCAGGCGGAATTCGATAATCAAAACACACCCAAACGCAATCCAACTGCTCCCTTCCTCGAATTGGAACCGGCAGAGATCGATGATCTGATGCAACAGAGCATGCGCCGTTCCGAGCGTTGGCGGAAGATGAAATTCGACCTTAAGAAATCCGATAAGGAGATCATTGAATCATTTGATAAACCCATTAAAATGACCATTTTTTCCTGGGACAAAGAAATAGACACCGTTATGTCGCCCATGGACTCTATGCGTTATTACAAATCCTTTCTTCATCCGGCCATGATGGCCATGGAACCACAGACCGGACATGTAAAAGCATGGGTTGGTGGGATGAATTATAAGCATTTCCAATACGATATGGTAAAGCAGGGTAAAAGGCAAATCGGGTCTACTTTTAAGCCATTCGTTTATGCAACAGCTATTGATCAGTTGCATTTATCGCCTTGCGACACATTGCCCGACACACCTTTCTGTATTGAGAAGGATAAGTATGGAAACCCGGAAGAATGGTGTCCAAAAAATTCAGGAGAAAAATATGGGGGAACTAGATCTTTAAAGAATGCCCTGGCGAATTCGGTGAATACCATTACTGCCCGGCTGATGGACAAGGTTGGACCTCAACCAGTGATCGATATGGCTAAAAGTTTAGGTATAGAACAAGATATCCTGCCGGTTCCGTCTATAGCATTAGGCACCCCTGACCTCAGTGTATATGAAATGGTTGCAGCCTATTCAACCTTTGCCAATAAAGGGGTTTATAACAAACCGGTGATGGTCACTAGAATTGAAGATAAGAATGGAACTATTCTATATCAATTCACTCCTGAAACGAAGGATGTCCTCAGCGAAGAAACAGCCTATGTGACGGTTAAACTTCTGGAAGGGGTAACCGAGTCGGGATCCGGACGACGATTACGCCATACTGGCTTTGACAAATGGAATGCCATGTATAAGGAAATAATAACGGGCTATCCCTATGAATTCACTAACCCCATAGCCGGAAAAACCGGAACCACTCAGAACCAAAGCGATGGCTGGTTTATGGGTATGGTTCCTAATTTAGTAGCGGGTGTATGGGTAGGTGCTGAAGATCGTGCTGCACATTTTAGAACGATCACTTATGGTCAAGGTGCTTCAATGGCACTTCCTATTTGGGGGCTCTTTATGAAAAGCTGTTATGAAGACAACACCTTGAATGTTTCACAAGATGCTTTTGAAAAACCTTCGAAAGTTTCGATTGAGACCGATTGCATCAAATATTTACAAGATCTATTGGAGGAGGATGTAGGTGAAGAAATAGAAGAACCGGAGATCGATTTTTAACAATCTTTTGCCTTGTCTTGGTTACATTGAACGTTCAAATTCAATAAAGAATTGGACTGATTCCGGGTTTTTCATTGAATCTATATTGATCGATTTCTCTACAGGCATACCCATTAGTATTTTCTTGATGGGAGTTTCCATTTTCTTTCCGCTAATGGTATAAGGAATGTCCTTGACCTCAATGATCTCGTCAGGCACATGACGTGGTGAATTTTCTGTTCTGAGCGCAGTTTTAATCCTGGCTTTCAATTCTTCGGAAAGTGATACATCTTTTAATTTCACAAATAAGGGCATATAATGATTTCCTTCATCCTGTTCGAGATTCAGAACAAGGGCATCATCGATCTCCGGCAAATGATCCAGGGTGCGATAAATTTCACTTGTCCCAATTCGAATACCATGCCTGTTGAGCGTGGCATCCGACCTCCCGTAAATGACCAGCCCGCCTGTTGCTGAGTTTATTTTTATAAAATCGCCATGCCTCCATTTCCCGGGATAATGATCGAAATAGCTCTTTATATAACGGGACTGTCCGGGATCGTTCCAAAAATAGATTGGCATCGAGGGAAGCGGTTTATCAATGACCATCTCGCCCAGTTCATCGTAAACCGGTTGTCCTGAATCATTGTAGGCATGAAGTGATACGCCCAGGGCGCGGCACTGGATCTCTCCTTTATGTACAGCATAAAAAGGATTACCTCCAACAAAGGCAGTACAAACGTCGGTTCCTCCTGCCATTGAACAAAGCCATACATCGGTTTTGATATCTTTATAAACATATTCGAAGGCCTCGGGCGGTAAGGGTGCTCCTGTTGAACTGAGCGATCGCATTGCACTTAGATCGTATTGAACTGCGGGCTTATTTCCTTGTTTCATATGATAGACCAGGAAGGGTGCGCTTGTCCCGAAATGATTTATACCCTCGTTCTGAGCAAATTCCCATAGGCTGTTCATGTGAGGGAAAGTAGGGCTGCCGTCATAGAGAACGATGGTGGCTCCCATTAGCAAAGCGGCCTGGACAAAATTCCACATCATCCAACCTGTGGTTGTATACCAAAAGAAAAGCTCCTCTTCATGAACGTCATTATGAAAGGCCATATATTTTAAATGCTCAAGCAAGATTCCGCCATGAGAATGAACAATGGCTTTTGGCAGGCCGGTAGTCCCTGAAGAATAAAGAACCCAAATCGGGTGATTGAAGTCTACCGGTTCGAAATTCAGAACAGCGTTATTATCCTCAGTCAGATCGTTAAAGTCGATATAATGTTCAGGACAGGACTCGAGGGCATTTTCATCCAAATAAGGATAAAGGACTACATGCTTTAAAGTGGGCAACTTGTTTTCGATATTCCTGACAACCTCCAGCTTCGAGAATATTTTACCATTATAGCTGTAACCATCAACGGCGATAAGCAATTTGGGTTCAATCTGGGCAAATCTGTCTACAACACTTTCAGTGCCGAAATCGGGAGAAGTACTTGACCAGATAGCTCCAATGGAATTTACTGCAAGGAACGCCATGGTGGCTTGAGGCACATTTGGCATAAAGGCAACCACACGATCACCTTTACTTATGCCCAGAGACCTAAGGTAAGCGGCAATTGAACCAACCTTAGTTCTTAATTCGCCCCACCCAATTGAATTTCTTTGACCTTGTTCATTGCCAAATACAATTGCAGGGTAATTACCCTGGCTATTTCTGAGAAGATGCTCAGCATAGTTCAATGTTGATCCCTCAAACCATTTACATCCCGGCATGTCTCTGGATGATAACACCGAGTCATAAGGGCTATACGATTTGACCTTGAAATATTGCCAAATGCTTTCCCAAAATTTTTCAATGTTTTCAGTTGACCAGGACCATAGTTCGGAATAAGTATCAAAGTTCAATTCAAATTCCGATGACAGCCATTTCATGTAACGGGCCAAATGGCTGTTTTCCTTTAATTCTGATGGCGCTTCCCATAATTTATCTTGACTCATTGCAGGTCCGTTTTGACGTCCATCAAAAGTAATGAATCTGTTCCTTTAAGGAATTCTGCAACGCAAACTTTTTCGGATTATCCGGATAAAAAAATTCAAGAAAAAGAAGCGATACTCAAGGCGTAAAGTTGGCAGGTTTCAACCTTTATTTCATATGAAATGTTAAAAAAGCATGCATTTCATCGAATAATATAGCCTTTTAACCCGTTTATTCAAAATAATTATAATATTAGCCATCCCAAATCACCAATGACATTTGTCACCTGATTTGCCCCAAATCTACCATGAACTTGACTTATGAATGTTTTTTCGAATCTATATGAAACCAATCCTAGATTTCAAAAACTGATCGTAAGTATTCAAAACACAATGCGCCTTGTAAGGAGCATTATGTTTTTAACGAAAAAGATATTGATGCTATAACCCCCGGGGGATAGCATCAATTAATTTTTTGGTGTAAGCGGTCTTTGGATCTTCATATACTTCATCGGCTTCTCCAAATTCTTCGATCAAACCATCCTTCATTACCAGAAGTTGATCAGACATGTGTTTCACCACGGATAAGTCGTGGGAGATAAATATGTAAGTAAAGCCAAGTTCTTCCTTAAGGTCATTCAAAAGATTTAGCACTTGTGCCTGCACTGAAATGTCAAGAGCAGAAACAGATTCATCACAAATGATGATTTTTGGTTGTACGGCAATAGTTCGTGCAATGCCTATCCGCTGACGTTGTCCTCCAGAGAATTCATGTGGATACCGGAAAAAGTGTTCCGGACTTAGGTCAACACTGGTAAGTATTTGGACAGCCTTGTCTTTTCGTTCAGCTTTGGATTTATAAATTCCATGGACCTTCATGGGTTCCATGATGGTCTCACCAACGGTCATCCTCGGATTTAAAGATGAATACGGATCCTGGAAAATGATCTGAATTTCTTTCCGCAGTTGCCTCAGTTGGGAACCGTTGAGATGTGAAACGTTCCGACCTCTGAAATATATCTGCCCAGAAGTTGCAGGATCCAATTGCAAAATCGCTTTTCCAAGGGTCGATTTACCGCAGCCAGACTCTCCAACAAGGCCAAGGGTCTCCCCATCATAAAGTTTAAAGCTCACACCTTTTACCGCTTTGAATGCTTGCCGCTTAGTAAATAATCCCATCCTGGAAAAATAGTCCTTTTCAACATTGATAACTTCAAGTAAAGGAGTTGATCCATACATCTGTTTATGTCGCTGTTTTCTATCGGATGCTGATGCCTTACGGACTACAAAGTCCTGTTTCATATGATCCTGAATGGTTGGTAAACGCAATAATCGCTCCTCAAGATTAGGACGTGATGCGATCAATGCTTTAGTATATGTTTGTTCAGGCGATTTGAAGATTTTATTTGACGTTCCGGATTCAACCAACTCTCCCTTATACATGACCAGGACCCTATCTGCAATTTCAGAAACCAAAGACAGGTCATGTGAAATAAATAGAATACTCATTTTGGTTTCAGACTGCAGATCCTTCAATAATTTCAAAATGTCTGCCTGGACCGTAACATCAAGGGCCGTGGTTGGTTCATCGGCGATCAACAGTTTGGGCTTACACCCAATGGCCATAGCTATCATCACTCGTTGCTTTTGTCCGCCAGATAGTTCATGAGGATACTTATCAAATGACAATTGGGGATCTGGCAACTTGACCTTGGCAAACAAGTCAAGGGCTTGCTCTCTTAGATCGTCCTGATGCTTAAGATGTTGGCGAAGTAATTCAATAAGCTGTTGCCCGCACCGCATTGAAGGATTCAGGCAACTCATCGGCTCCTGAAAGATCATGCTGCAAACCCGC
>CAJIBQ010000071.1_pt1 | contig 36888 bp, 27 predicted proteins | sample 9199391 | NCBI WGS metagenome assembly CAJIBQ01 (sample SAMEA7708309, study PRJEB35096) | sediment metagenome | biome: marine neritic benthic zone biome [ENVO:01000025]; feature: sediment [ENVO:00002007]; material: shallow marine sediment [ENVO:03000034] sea grass bed [ENVO_01000059] ... | reverse complement strand
TGCTTGTTATATCGCTGATAGAAGTTTCAAGGTTCCGAAACTAACTGCAGAAAATTATATCGAAAGCTTGCTCAACTTATGTCTTGAAAACGACATAAAACTGTTGATCCCTACAATCGATACTGAATTATTGCTGCTTGCGGATAACAAATCTGTTTTTCTCGAAAGAGGGATAACACCATTGATCTCTTCGGTAGAATTTGTCAGGGTATGCAGGAATAAACGATCCATTCATGAATTTTTTGAAACCAGGGAAATTGCAGTTGCCGAGGAATTCATGAAAAATGATTTCAAAATTCCAATGTTCATAAAACCCTTGGATGGCAGTGGCGGACAGAACGCCATGGCTATTTTGTCGGAAGATGAACTGAAAGAACATCATGTGTTGGACAACAAGTTGATGTTCCTCGAATATTTTGACAAAGAACACTATCACGAGTATACCTGTGATCTCTACTATGACCGAAATGGGAAACTGCGCTGTGTGATTCCAAGAAGACGTATTGAGATCAGAGATGGAGAGGTTACCAAAGCGCTCACCGAGGACAACGATTTGATGGGATACATCCAGCATCGCCTGGGGATCATCTTCGGTGTTAAAGGCTATCTGACACTAAAATTATGCCGAAATAAAGAAAGCGGAAAAGTTATCGGGATTGAGATCAATCCTCGTTTTGGAGGGGGTTATCCGTTGGCCTATTTGGCTGGAGCCAAATTCCCGAAATGGATCATAGATGAATATCTGCTCAATAAAGATATGACCGATCAATTCGATTGCTGGGAGTCCAATCTGCTCCTCCTCAGGTATGACAATGAGATCTTGATTCATGGATATAAAGGTTGATAAAACAACCGTTGTTGGGTTCGACCTGGACGACACCCTTTATAACGAGATCGATTTTTTAAGATCCGCTTTCCTGGAAATTGCGAAAAACCTCCACCATGATTGGCATGACTTATACGAAAACATGCTTCTTAACTACCACAGCGGACTAGATGTTTTTCAGAAGCTCAGTCAGCAATTCAGAAAAACTACTAAGAAAGAACTCATTACGACTTATCGTTCTCATAACCCTGAAATTGTACCTTTTGCAGGGGTTAAGAAGTTATTTGCAGACATTAAAAAAAGGAAGGGTCGTATCTCTGTGGTCACAGATGGAAGATCCCTCACTCAACGCAATAAACTCAAAGCACTAGGGTTGATCGATCATTTAGATTACCTGGTAATTTCAGAAGAAATAGGAACAGAAAAACCAAATAAGAATAACTTCATCTCAGTGGAAGAATCCCTTAAGGCATCGAGATATTTTTATATCGGCGATAATTACAGCAAGGATTTTCTCTGGCCCAATAAACTTGGCTGGACAACCATAGCCCTGGAAGATAACGGGAAGAACATTCATAAGATTATCAAGGAACATTTACGGGAAAAGGATTATTTCCCTTCGGCAGTGATCAGAAAAATGGCAGATCTTAAGGTTGGCTAAATCGCTATTTAAAATAATTGTACTTAAGGAAGAATCGGCGTTTGAGATATCTTTCCCGAACAAATCGGTTGAATAAAATATAATAATAGATTAGCCGTGTTGGGATAAAGTGGCGAATGATCTTATTTTGCTGATAAAATACAGGCTTCAGTTTAACCAGGAACCTGAATACCGATTCGGGTTGAATTAAGAAATCTTTGATCAATTGCTTTTTGCTACCTGCAGCCGCCATATTATAGCGCATTCCCACTTGCTTATTGCCGACGTTCTGAACAAACCCGGTACTTAGCTCACTGATCAATTTAAGTTTTCTATTATTTACCAAAAGGCCTGTTTTCAAAGCAAGTCGTGTCATATTACGTTGTACAAGATTGTAGTCATAGCAAAGTAGGTCCAGTTCTTTCAATAATTGCTTGTAATGGGAAAACATGAATTCCTGTATAGGTGCTATACGATTCTCATAGAGGTCTTGCTCGTCCTGATTGACCGATTCCAGCACAAAGTTATCTGGATCATTTTGATATCCGGACGCTCCGCCATGTCCGGCAGTTAATAGCTGTTCGTACAACTGTGTATTCGATGATAATATATGATCTGAATAGATCTCAAATGGCTGAACAGAAAATAACAAACCATATCGTTTTGTATCCTTCGTTATGTTATAGATCTCACGAAGCCCAAGATAGAATCCCTGAACGGGAAAAGTACGGTTAAAAACATTATAGATGGCTTCCTGCATGCTACCTCCCCATCCTACGTCCACAACATGCATCCCTTCACCATGAATGTCCACATCAAAGGATCTAATGTACGCCTTGAAACCGAGCTTTTGATTTCCCCTATTGATTTCATAATGAGTCTTGAATAAGTCGTTGGCTATTAAAGCCTGAAATTCTTCAGTATTGAAGAAATCAGCATGAACACCCATCGGGTCAAATGCTAATTGATTCTCGATCTGACTGATAATATCGATTGGTACAAAGAACATGTTCAAGAATGTCCTGATGGAAAAAGTTGGAAATCGCTTTCTCAGGAATTGAAACGATTCTTCGTTCAAAGGCTTAAGCAAGATCTGCAAGGCAGAATGCCGGGACATCTTTAAGTAATGTGTTTCGATATGATCATCTTTATTCAGCGTATGATGCAACTGATAATGATCGAACAATTTCTTGAGATATTGACCTTCACGTGAAACGAAGAACAAATTTTTAATCCCAAGCCTCTTTGCCGATTTGTATAAACGCTCGATGAATGCTATAAAAAATAGCACATATTCACTTAGGGCTGGAGATGAGCTTGAATTGCATTCTTTGTAAACAGCGTCAATAAACCGTTTATAATTGCGATCATCACTTCCAACCCCTCTTATCTTGTTCTTCAACAATGCCTTTTGATGAGGCATGAGTTTAGCATTTAATCCGGCTTTTTTCGCATTTGTAATATCGCTTTCATTGTTATCACCAATCATCAAAACCGTTTTGGGGTCAAGGGCGAGATTTTCGATCAGCTCTTGGTAAATATTACCACGCTGTTTACTTTTTTCCAATTCCGAAGAGGTAAAGACGCCATCAAATAATTCGTAGATCCCATGATGGATTAGCATGGTTTTGAAAATGGAAACAGGAGCGTAAAAATCCGAAACGAGGTATATTTTTCCGCCTGCAGACCTAAACTGGGTTAGGAGATCCACCACATCAGGATTCAGGTATTGTGCAATGATCTCAGAACGAATATCGGCAAGCTCGAAATACTCAAGAAATGATTCGCGTTGGTCTTCACGAATAATCAGGTTGTTTACCAACCGTTTTACTATCTCCTTTTGTAAAAGGTGATAGGGGACCTCAATCTCATAAACACCGAGCTTGCGTTTGAGATAAAAAGCACTTTCCCTTCTGATAAAATAAAGGGAATCAATAGTAATACTCAAGCCAAGCTCTTGAATCAGAAGCTTGGCCCAAATACGCTGTGTATAATTTGGATGTACTCTCCTGTGAACTACGGTATCAAAGTAATCACAGAGCAGCACCTTTTTTCCGGCGTCTGTAAGTAGGGTATGTAATGAGGCAGGTTTCAAATTGTGTTATCCTTTTAACTTCTCTCGTGTTTTGCTGGGCAGCACATCAAATCCCATATTATACAGGGTAAAGCCAAAAATATCTGCATATTGCTCAATGGTCTTGCTAACCGGCGTCCCTGCTCCATGTCCCGCATCCGTTTCGATACGGATCAAGGTTGGATTACTTCCTGCTTGCTTACTTTGTAGTTCAGCTGCAAATTTAAAACTGTGTGCCGGTACTACACGATCATCATGATCGCCTGTAGTCACCAATGTAGCGGGATATTCAACCCCCTCTTTTACATTGTGCACAGGTGAATATCCCTTAAGGTATTCAAACATTTCCTGGTTTTCTTCAGAAGTTCCATAATCGTATGCCCATCCGGCCCCTGAAGTGAAGGTATGGTATCTCAACATGTCTAATACGCCAACCGCGGGAAGGGCAACTTTCATAAGATCGGGTCTTTGTGTCATGGTTGCTCCAACCAAAAGACCACCGTTCGAACCGCCTCTGATGGCAAGGTATTCCGTAGAGGTATAGTTGTTATCAATCAGGTATTCGGCAGCAGCTATAAAATCGTCGAACACGTTTTGTTTTTGCGTCTTGGTTCCGGCAATATGCCATTTCTTACCATATTCACCACCCCCACGAAGATTTGGTACTGCATAAATTCCGCCTTCGGCCATCCAAACGGCATTAATGATACTGAATGAAGGATTCAAACTAATATTGAAGCCGCCGTATCCGTATAGAATTGTTGGGTTCTTACCGTTCAATTCTATGCCCTTTTTATGTGTGATGATCATTGGGACACGGGTCCCATCCTTTGAGGTGAAAAACACTTGATTGCTTTCATAGTCATCGCTATTAAAGTCAATGGCAGGTTGCCAGTATAATTCGGACTTTCCGGTTTCCACGTCGTATTTATAAATACTCGAAGGTGTGTTATAATTGGTAAAGGAATAGTAATCTATTTTATCTTCTTTTTTTCCACCGAAGCCACCTGCATTCCCCACACCGGGTAGTTCCACTTCACGAACAAGATTTCCGTCATAATCGTATTGCATGACTTTCGAGACAGCATCGATCATGTATTCTGTAAAGAAATAACCACCGCCAGTTGAAGGAAACATGACATGCTCGGTTTCCTTGATGAAATCTTCCCAATTGCTTGAATCCGGATTTGAAGCATCTACAACAACTATGCGCTTGTTTGGTGCATCCAGATTTGTTACCAAATACAGCTTACTACCAACGTTGTCTATCAGGTAAGTATCGCTTTCGTAATTATCGAGAATCGTTTTCCTGGATGTATCAGGATCGTTGAGGTCCACGATAAAAAGTTTGTTACCCGAAGTTGAAGTTGCGGCATTGATTAATAAATAGGCATCATCCTCGGTAACTCGACCTCCAACATATCTGTTTTTTTCTTCGGCAGTACCGCCAAAGATCAACTTGTCATCAGTCTGGCTGGAACCTAATTTGTGGTAATAGACCTTATGCTGATCCGTCTTGGCAGACAGCTCACTGCCTTTGGGCTTATCGTAGCTCGAATAATAGAATCCGTCATTCTTGTACCATGAGATGCCGCTGAACTTGATGTCGACAAGGGTGTCTTCCATGATCTCCTTGGTCTCGGCATTCATCACAATCACCTTTCTCCAGTCGCTTCCGCCTTCCGATATTGAATATGCGGCCAGCTTACCGTCCCTTGAGAAACTTAACCCGCCCAATGAAATGGTACCATCTTCACTAAAGGAGTTTGGGTCAAGAAAAACCTCATCCTCATCATTTTTCTTCCGGTACAAAACATATTGATTTTGCAACCCATCATTTTTATAGAAATAGGTATAGTCTCCTTCTCTGAAAGGTGAGCCCAGTTTTTCATAATTCCACATCTTTTCAAGCCGGTCCTTCAGCTCTTGTCGGTAAGGGATTTGATCCAGATAGCCAAAGGTCACTTCATTCTGTGATTTAACCCATTCGGCGGTTTCGTCGCTCATATCGTCTTCAAGCCATCGGTAAGGGTCCTTGACTGCTTCCCCGAAATAGGTATCAACGGTGTCTACTGTTTTTGTTTCTGGATAGGTCACTGCAGTTCTTTCTAAGTTGTTCGATTCGGTCTTACATGAATACAAAATCGCAAGAACAGCTGCTAATAAAACAATTTTTTTCATAATGTACGTAGTTGTTAAATAATGATCTTAAAAATACCTAAAAAGCTTCTCCGTTTTGGAGAAGCTTTCCGGTTAATTTAAATTTTAATTTATTGCTTGATGAATTTCTGGGATCTGATCAATCCTTCATCCATGATCCTTAGTATATAATTACCTGCGCTCAATGCAGAAACATCGATTTTGGTAGTGTTAAATCGTCCATTCATGACTCGTCTTCCATTGATATCAAAAACAGTATAAATGGCATTTTCGAACCCATAAGTTGCATTGAGGTTTAATACATCTTTGGTTGGATTTGGATATAAAACCAGATCTGATACAAGTGTATCTTCAAGGCTCAGTGTTGTTCCTTCAACAATATTCAGTGTTGAATTAATAGGTGGATTAGATACTACATCCACTGTTCCTGATGGCCAATAAACTGTAACTGTTGAGATCGAAGTATCTGCGCCCAATCCGAAGTGGGTATTCAGCGAGCTCATGTATCGGAATCCTTCACCACTGCGAACGTCCCTTATCTGTTTTCCTAGCCCGGAACTTGTAACCTCTACACGTGCACCTATTCCGTTTATATTACTTGTAGTGCCTTCCGTAGTGATCTTGATCCAGTTGTTCCCATTGTCGGCATCGTTCATGCGTACGTTTCCATTGAACACATCCAGGAACCCGTCATTGTTCACATCTCCTATAGGTCCGCTTGGCGGCATGCCTGAACTTTGCAAAGTGAATGTACCGTCTCCATTATTAAAAAGGATGCTGCCATTCGTAAGAATGTCCACCCAACCATCATTATCGAAATCACCCGGTGCATTTTCAATTCCAAATGGTGCAGACGGGAATGTTTGACCGGAATCTGTAAAAGTTCCGTCGCCATTATTGATCATCAGCATATGATCGCCGTCCGCATCTGAACTGGCTCCGACATAGACATCCATATCACCATCATTGTCAAAATCTGCCCAGGCAGAAGACCAGGTTTGAATGGGATGCCCAAGGTTTGATGAATTATCATGGCCCTCAGTTGGAAAATTCGATGCGTAATAACCAGATCCATCTGCAACATTCACAAATGTTCCGGAACCATCATTTCTCCATAATTCATTGTACTTGTGGGTTACACTTCCACCGCGACATTTGGCGATGAACATGTCCATATCTCTATCGTTGTCAAAATCGATCCAAACGGTACCGTAGTTACCACCATTAGCATGAGTTCCTAAACCATTGGGAACCACGCCCATACTCGCACCTTGATAAAAAGTCAAAGTCCCGGAAACATCACCTTGGTTGATGTAATATACGTTTGGTGCAATATCATGACACACAAAAGCATCCAAATCACCATCGTTATTGATATCTACGAAGTTTGATCGCTGTGAAAAAACATAATCCGGCCCAGATACTTCTGTATAAGCCGTACCGTCTGAATTGGCATACATAAAAGTTACACCACTACCGCCACCATAAAGCAGATCGTTGTAACCATTACCATCGATGTCTCCGGCAGCTAAACTCCATGAGGCCGCATTGTCGGCTGTTGAAGTTGCAATATTTACGGAGTTAAAACCACCAGCAGGTAATTGGTAATTGATATTGATATTGGTAGTAGTAACTGACACCAAATCATCGAGCTTGTCGTTATTCATATCAACTACAGCGCGATCAGATCCGGTAGCCGTTACAGCGGTGTTCGTAAATGTGATAGGCGGTTCGGGAGTTGGTCCTGCACCTTCAGTCAGTTCAAAATCAAAACCGGCCGAAGTCCAGTTGTTATCCCAGGCAATATAATAGGTTTCATCAGCTACTACACTGATCTGAAGATAAGATGTCCAGCCTGAGCCACCATCATCATCGCCATCAAGACAGACTAAAGCTGCGCATGATCCGGTATAAACATGAAGACGGGTGTCCGTCCCATTGTTTTGGGGCAGATCAGATGTAATGGTTACCTGTGTATCTGATGTAGGAACATATTTGTACCATTCACCTTTATCTGCATTAGCACCGTTCTCTGCACAGATTGGCATTGGAACTTCTGAACCGTCAATGCCATCAACGGTGTATACACCATCCCCGGTTATAATAGGTACTGCAGCATCGGCTAAAAGACATGTGTCTTGGCTCAATTGAGCCTGCATGCCATGCATAACCATTCCCCAAGTTATGATTAATAGTAATATTTTTTTCATGGTAATCTTTTATTAAATGATAAATATATGGTTGTCAATTATTACAATTATTCTCTAATGATTCGATCCAGTCATAAATCAATTGGACTCCCTCTTCATGTATCAGTGTTCTACCCAGAAGGGGCATTCTAACAGCCTCCTCGGTAGAGTTCAATCTGTAGAACATGACCGACCTCAAATGATTAGAAGGACTAACTATATGTGTCAATCCAGCACCAAGATCGTTATCGGGCTCTACACAGATCCCAAGGTTGACCGGATCAACGGATGAGGTGAAATCAAAGCGAACGGGTCTGTAAGCACAATGGGCTTCATCGCTGTGGCAATGGGCGCAATTGATATCCAGATAAGACCGCACACGTTCATTCAAATCTTCCGAAGGATCATCCCAGGCTACAGCTACGTCAATTTGAGCTGGCACATCATTTTCCAAATAATTCATTTCGATCAATTTGGCCAATTGGTTTCTCATCCCTTCAGGATAATTATAGCCCATACTTAAATTCCTTGGCTTCGGGCCAACTGGAATAGGTGTCTCACCGCTTTTATGACAGGTATGACATTCCGGTCCTGCAGGTATCCTGTAATTCACAGACTTCATAATACCATCTTCTTCCCAATCCAAAGGCACAAAACTGCCATTCATATCGAGAACTGCCTCATCCTGATCGTCGTTCCACACATAGTTAGCGAAAACCCAACCTTCTGGTTTATTGATCATGATTCGGGTTTCAAGAATTTTTGTATCGCCTGAAGGCAAAACATTCTCATAATAAAAATTCTTGATCAGAACCGTTCCCACCGGAAAATTCAGGGCTTCATAATCTGAACTGTAAGTCGCTTTTACATCTGCCGGCATCCAAATGAATCGCTTTTTCTTAGCAAAATCTGTAAAGAGCGTATTGATCAATGTATAAGGCACTACCCCATATACCGGGCTGAGATTTGCCATTGATCCTTCAAAAAAATTATATTCTGATAATGTTTGATACGGAACGCTACTCATGTCGAAGACCACAGGAGATACCTGTTGTTCTGGTTCATCGACAGGAATGTAAGATTCGTCTTCTGTGCATGATAGAAAGGCGAATGAACACAAGGCCCATAACATGAACGCGTAATTTTTAAACATTTACAGAAAAATTTGGACACCTAAGATAATAAATGTCCATGCTGAAGTTGAAATAATTAGTTGTAATACCGGTTTTTTCTATAACAAGCCAATCCGTGGCGAAATTCCTGCCTTTTAACCGATTTTTAGACCAATTTGTTGGCAATCAAGTATTCCGCGATCTGAACAGCATTTGTGGCAGCCCCCTTGCGTAGATTGTCGCTTACAATCCACATGTTCAAACTATTGGGCTGTGAACCATCACGCCTTATCCGACCAACAAAAACCTCATCTTTTCCATGAGCCAGGATTGGCATCGGGTAAAGGTTTGAGTCAGGATCATCCTGAACGACAACACCTTCAGTGCGAGCTAAGATCCCCCTGACCTCATCCAGGTTGAAATCTGTATCGAATTCTATATTTACAGATTCACTATGTCCGCCTGAAGTAGGAATACGGACAGCAGTAGCAGTAATGGCTATTGTTCTGTCATCGAGTATTTTCTGAGTTTCCCGAACTAATTTCATCTCCTCTTTGGTATAACCATTGCCTTCGAAAACATCGCAATGCGGTAAGGCATTTCTATGAATCGGGTGTGGATAGACCATGTTGGGTTCTAGGCCTGAGGCCTCATCATTCAATTGTTTTAAAGCTTTTACTCCGGTTCCTGTTACCGACTGGTATGTAGATATGACCAGCCTTTTTATCCCATATCGTTTGTGTAATGGAGCAAGGGCCATGACCATTTGAATCGTGGAACAATTCGGATTTGCGATGATCTTATCTGAAGGGGTAAGACCATCAGCATTAATTTCCGGAACCACTAATTTCTTGGAATGATCCATGCGCCATGCCGATGAATTGTCTATTACAGTAGACCCAGCTTCCGCAAATTTGGGAGCCCATTCTTTGGAAGTTGAACCACCAGCAGAGAATAAAGCAATATCGGGTCTAAGATCAACCGCAGTCTGCATGCCGATTACCTCATGTGCATTTCCGTTGAAATCAATTGATTTTCCGACAGATCTTTCCGAAGCTACCAGCAACAGATCCGTAATCGGGAATCTACGCTCCTTAAGCACTTCCAGCATGACCTGACCCACCATTCCGGTGGCACCAACAACTGCAACTTTCATTCAAATTGAGATTTAGGGGGTAAATGTAACGTAATTTCATAAAAAAACCACCTCAACTGAGGTGGTTTGGTTAAATATATGCAATGCAGCGGTAACGCTATTTCATTTTACTTGTTCAATGCATCTCTAATCTCAGTAAGAAGATCTACTTCTGAAGGACCAGCAGGAGCTTCTTCTGCAGGTGGCTTCTTACTTTTGTTGTACGCCTTAACAATTAGGAACAATACAAATCCAACGATCAATAAGTTGATGATGGTATTCACCCAGGCACCCCAGCGGATTGCATTTTCCGCAACGTAACCGGCTTCTCCTTCGGTTCCTTGAGCCTCAGCAAGGATTACTTTTAGACTGGCAAAATCCATTCCTCCGGCAAAGTGACCTACAACAGGCATAACGATATCATTTACAAATCCATTGACAACAAGGCCAACAGCACCAGCAAGGATAACAGCAACTGCAAAATCAATTACGTTACCCGTCATGATAAAATTCTTAAATTCTTTGAGCATAGTAGTTAATGTTTTAGATTTCTAATGACGCTAAAATAGCCAAAAAAGTTAAATGTTAAAAAAATACTAAAATTAATCGGTGATGTATTGTCTCTTAATGCGTTGAGAGATCGAAGTAATAAGTTCGTAAGAAATGGTATTTGCTCGTTCGGCAAGAGCTTCAGCAGTGTTATCATGATCAAAAATTACCACTTCATCACCTTCCTGACAATCTATAGGCGTGATATCTACCATGATCATATCCATACATACGTTTCCAACGATTGGGGCCTTTTCTCCATTGATGAAAACATGACCTTTTTCAAGACCGAAATGCCTCCCGATGCCATCGGCGTGCCCTAAAGGTAAGGTTGCTATTTTCTTAAAACCCGGAGACCTATAGGCCCTGTTGTAGCCCACTGTTTCATTTTTTTCGATCTTATGAATCTGGGAGATAATGGTCTTCAATGTGCTGATGGGTTTGAACAGCCTGTTGTATTCCTCCGAATTTCCGAAGCCGTATATACCAATACCGCTTCTTACCATATCCAAATGAGCATCGGGAAAATTCAAAATCCCTGAGGTGTTACAAATATGAAGCATTGGCTTATAACCAAGTTTCTCGCTGAGATCGTTTGCAATGACCTTAAACATCTGAATTTGGTTCAATGAAAACTCTTTTTCGCGGAAATCTTCACTGGCTGCAAGATGGGAAAAGATGGATTTCGCCTTGATAGCATTTGTATCTTTCAACTTTTCAAAAACATAATTCACATCCGACTCCCAAAACCCCAGGCGGTTTAGGCCTGTATTGAACTTAATATGCACCGGATATTCATTCTGGGTGAGCTCCCCGGCAGTTCGTATGAACTGATTCAGGACTTTGGCATTGTACAAACTGGGTTCCAGGCAACGATCGATAATGGTTTTAAAATTGGCAGGTTGGGGATGCAATACAAGAATGGGAGTTTTCACTCCAGCATCTCTTAAGGCAACTCCTTCCTGGGTATAAGCAACAGCGAAATAATCAATTTTTTGGTTTTCAAGGAATTTTGCGACTTCGGAAGCATCACTACCGTATGCGAAGGCCTTGACCACGGCAAGAAATTTTGTCTTGTTTTCGAGTTTGGCTCTAAGGGAATCTAAATTATGCTTGAGGTGATTGAGGTTTATTTCAAGGACGGTCTCTTCGGCTTTAGGCATTGGCGCTCCTTTTTTTAGGTGAAATCTCTTCCGCATCATTCACCTTGATATTCCTAACACGATCGCGCATCATGGCTTTGTAAAAAGCAGCTCGGCTTAGGGGCTCGTACTCGTCTGTTTCTCCAAGGAGTACCAGGTCATCACTTTTGGCTTTTCTATAACTGTACTGCGCCAGATTTCCCGTTCGCGTACAAACCGCATGAACCTTGGTTACATATTCGGCAGTGGCCATAAGATTAGGCATTGGACCAAATGGATTCCCTTTAAAATCCATGTCCAACCCAGCAACAATTACACGCACCCCTTTATTGGCAAGATCATTACAGACCCGAACAATCTCATCATCAAAGAACTGGGCTTCGTCAATTCCAACCACATCACAGCCATCCGCAAGAATGGGAATGTTCGCAGCGGCAGGTACCGGAGTTGATCGGATCGCATTGTCGTCATGAGAGATAACCTTGTCTTCGTCAAAACGAACATCGATGGCCGGCTTGAAGATCTCGACCTTCTGACGAGCGAATTGCGCACGTTTTAAACGTCGTATCAATTCCTCGGTCTTACCCGAAAACATCGAACCGCAAATGACTTCGATCCACCCAAATTGTTCTTTCTGATTTACGGTATTTTCAAGAAACATTTCGTAATTTTAACACTAAATACAGCTAATCACCGTTTGTATAAAGGTGACGTAAATTTATTAAAAAACAAAAGCATTCAAGGGATTTAATATCATAAATTATGAAGAAGAAACTGGAGTCTGAATTGATGAGTATTGCACATCGAATTTTGAAGTTGAGAGGCAAAGAAGATGTCAATCGTATGCATGAAGAGGTTGCAAAATTGTACGAGAAATTGACAGTTCTGAAGTTTGCTAAAGAGAACTTTGAAGAAGAAATGCCGACAATTGGTGCAGATTCATCCTTCTTCGAATTGCTAAATCAGGCGTTCAATAATAAGGTTACAGATACCATTGAAGTGGAGGACAAGGTATATACCAATATGGATGAAATAGAAGATGATGATATCATGGAGCCTGTAATGGAAAAAATAAAGGACATAGTTGCTCAGATTCCTCAAGAAGCACAGCAGATAGATGAAATTCTCGAAGAGACCATTGTAAAGCCGGTCTATCAGAAAAATGAACTTGAAGACCTGACCTCGGCTTATAAAGACATGCCCGTTTTTGAACGAGTGACGGAGGACGCTAAGAAGCGTTCACTGAACGAAAAACTGAAGGGTAATGGTCTGACAATCGGACTAAATGATAAACTGGCCTTCATCAAACACCTTTTTAGCGGGAGTGTACTAGAGTATGAGCGAGCACTCAGGCAATTTAATGCCATTGATTCGGTTAAAGAGGCTCAAAACTACATTGATAATTCCATTAAACCCGAACATAATAACTGGGAGGGTAAGGAAGAATACGAAGAGCGCTTTCTTGAGATCATCAGCAAGCGGTTTCATTAAGCCAGGCTGGTGAATTCCGGGATACATTCTATCTTCATAATTAGTCATTTTCATTGATGAGCAAGTTGTATCTTGTCCCTACTCCGATTGGAAATCTCAAAGACATCACGCTTAGAGCACTTGAAGTGTTGAAAGAAGCAGATCTGATTCTCGCTGAAGACACAAGGACTTCAGGTAAACTTCTAAAGCATTATGACATTTCAACCCCGATGCAGTCTTACCACATGCATAATGAACATAAGGTGTTGGAACGGGTGATTCAAAGATTAAAGAGAGGCGAATCAATAGCACTGATCAGCGATGCGGGTACGCCTTCCATTTCAGACCCGGGATTCCTTTTAACAAGGGCTTGCCTCCAGAATAAGATCAACGTGGAATGCCTTCCCGGTGCTACTGCCTTAATACCTGCTTTAGCGCAGTCTGGAATTCCATCTGATCGTTTTGTTTTTGAAGGATTCCTGCCGCTAAAAAAGGGAAGGAAAACAAGACTTGAATTCTTAACTAATGAAGGGCGCACAATAATCTTCTATGAATCGCCGCACAAGCTGATTAAAACCCTTGATGACCTGGGTTCTTATCTTGGACCGGACAGACATATTAGTATTTCGAGGGAACTTTCTAAACTTCATGAAGAACATCTTACAGGCTCTATCGCCGAATTAAAAACCCATTTTGAAGAACATCCCCCCAAAGGTGAGTTTGTGCTTGTGGTATCTGGAAAGAAAGAATGAAATCGCTCCTTCAAGAAATAAGATCATGTGAGATCTGCAAATCGCATTTACCATTAGGGCCAAGGCCCATTGTAGAAGCCGATGTAATGTCGAGAATTGTGATCGTTGGCCAAGCACCTGGAACAAAAGTTCATGAATCCGGTAAACCCTGGGATGATGCCAGTGGAAGGGCGCTTAGATCATGGTTGGACGTGTCGGAAGAACAGTTTTACGATACTAAGAATTTTGCGATCATTCCAATGGGATTCTGTTATCCGGGTAAAGGAAAAAGCGGGGATCTTCCTCCAAGACCTGAGTGCGCACCTCAATGGCATGCAGCCTTAATGGAGAAAATGCCAAATGTAGAACTTATCCTTCTAATCGGGAGCTATGCACAAAAGCATTATTTGGAAAATGATCGCCTGAATCTCACCCAGCGTGTAAATAATTTCAAGGATTATTTACCGGATTTTTTCCCGCTTCCTCATCCATCACCCAGAAACAGGATTTGGATGGTTAAAAATGCATGGTTTGAAGAGGGGGTTGTACCCGAGCTTCGCTCGAGGGTCAGGAAATTGCTCTTATAATAAGCATCATCATATTGAATAATAGTGGTAATTTTGAGCCTCAAAACAATACACTTATGGCTCATAAAGTAACTACACATTGGAAGGGAAACCTTCAGTTTGAATCGGATAATCCAAATGGAAAAACTGTATTGATGGATACAACTCCGGAGCATGGCGGCCATAGCTCCGGACTGGGACCAAAGTCAATGATGCTCGCTTCTTTAGCAGGCTGTTCAGGCCTGGATGTTGTGGCCATTCTGGATAAGATGAAGATCACTTTATCCGATTTCAGGATAGATACCACTGGTGAACTGACCGATGAACATCCGAAATACTATCACAGGGTTGTTGTGGATTACCACTTCTATGGAGAGGCTTTAAAAGAAGACAAGATCAAAAAAGCCGTAGACCTGTCGGTTGAAAAATATTGCGGAGTGATGGAAATGTTCAGGCAGTTCGCAAAAGTTGAAACCAATATTTTTTATCACAATTCCTAATATAGAGAAAATATTCTATATTTGTATATGCGTTGGACAATCAAACCTAAACCCGATCAGCGGAAAGTACAGCAGCTTATGGATGCCCTTCAGGTTGACGCCATAGTTGCAAGCTTGCTGGTCCAACGCGGGATAGAGACTTATGATCAGGCAAAATTATTCTTCAGACCTGCCTTGAGCGATCTGCATGACCCTTTTTTAATGCGCGATATGGATACTGCTGTAGATCGCATCGAAGAGGCCATAAAGAATAATGAAGGCATATTGGTCTATGGGGATTATGATGTTGATGGAACCACCTCTGTGGCCATGATGTCCCTTTTCCTGGAAACCCTTTCAGATAAGATAGCGACATATATTCCCGATCGATACACCGAGGGATACGGTATTTCCAACGCTGGGATCGACTTTGCTGCCGATAATGATTTAAAACTGGTCATTGCCCTGGATTGTGGAATTAAGGCTCAAGACCAAGTGGCTTATGCCCGGGAAAAAGACATAGATTTTATCATTTGTGATCATCACCGCCCTGGGGAAGTTCTACCGGATGCTGTGGCTGTACTCGACCCAAAACGAGAGGACTGCTCTTATCCGTTCGATGAACTATGTGGATGTGGTGTTGGTTTCAAACTTATACAGGCCATAGCTTTAAAAAAGGAGATAAGCCTGGATGAGATAACGCCATTGTTGGATCTTGTTGTTACTGCAATCGCTGCCGATATTGTGCCTGTCAATGGAGAAAACAGGACCCTGGCCTATTTCGGAATGCAGGTATTGAACGATGAGCCCAGGTTGGGGATCAAGGTCATGATAAGATCATTGAACAAACCGGTGATTTCCATAACCGATGTGGTTTTTGTCATAGCCCCGCGCATAAATGCTGCCGGGCGAATGAAGCACGCCGAGCATGCATTGCGACTGCTTAGAGCATCAAATATGGAGGATGCTAATGAATTGGCCCTGGAGATCGAAAAATATAACATAAGCAGAAAGGAAGCTGACCACTTGATAACGGAAGCAGCCCTTAAGCAGATCGAAGCTGATGAAGAACAGGGCAGATTCAGTACTGTTGTTTACGATCCGGACTGGCATAAAGGTGTGCTAGGCATTGTGGCTTCGAGATTGATCGAGACCTATTACCGGCCAACCGTTGTTTTTTCCAAAAGCGGTGATCAATTAACCGGATCTGCAAGATCTGTCCGCGGCTTTGATGTTTATGAAGCCCTGCAGAAATGTAAATCACATATTGTTCGTTTTGGAGGTCATAAATATGCCGCCGGATTGACCATCCAAGAGAATGAATATGAAGCCTTCAAAGCTGCTTTCGAGAAGGCCGTTTCTTCAGAAATTACCGAAGCTATGCGAACTCCGGAGATCAAGATTGATACTGAGATAGATCTTTCCCAGGTGGACCAAAGACTTTATCGAATCATATCCCAATTCGCGCCTTTCGGCCCGGGAAATATGATGCCGGTTTTCATGTCAAAGGAGCTTCATGACACAGGGAATGTGAAGTGTGTGGGTGCTGATCGAAAGCACATCAAAATGTCGGTTTCCAAAAATGGGAGGAATCCAATAGATGCCATAGGCTTTAATCTGGGGGACAAGCAAGAACTGGTTCGAAATAGCAGACCCTTCAAGGCAGCATTCTCAATCGATGAAAATTATTGGAATGGTGTGCGCTCCTTGCAATTGAAATTGAGGGACATTAAGACTTAGTTTCAGAAATGGTTTCCGTAGGCGATTTATAAGATTTCAATCGGAAGGTACTTCCGTCGAACTCACCATAGGTGTAATAGCTGATCCAATCGCCCAGGTTATAATAAGTTGATCTTTCATTAAGTGTGATCTCCAACGGCAGGTGCCTGTGCCCAAAAACAAAGTAATCGTAATGTTCTTCCGTTAATTTCTTCCTGCTGTATTGTACCAGCCACTCTCTGTCATCACCCAGGAATTTTACATCGTCATCACCCGATATCATTTTGTTTTTAACCGAAAGGTATTGGGCAAGTTTAATACCGAGGTCGGGATGCAACCATTTGAAGAACCATTTTGAAACCGGGTTGGTAAATACCTTTTTCATCCGTTTATAGCCTTTATCACCTGGACCTAATCCGTCGCCATGACCAATGAAGAAACGTTTATTGTTGATCTCGAAAACTTTGGGCTCATGATATACCGGAATATTCAATTCTTCTTCGAAATAACCATTCATCCATAGATCGTGGTTACCCACAAAGTAATAAATGGGAATGCCAGAATCTGTGATCTCGGCAAGTTTCCCCAGAACACGTGTAAAACCCTTGGGTACGGCCCGCTTATATTCAAACCAAAAATCAAAAAGATCACCTAGCAGAAAGATGGCGGATGCCTGTCCTTTGATCTCATCCAACCATCTGACGAAAATCTTTTCCCGATCCTTTGAGGCCGCGCGAGTAGGCGCACCGAGATGATTATCGGAAGCGAAATATATCTTTTTACCTTCTGGGACGATCATGCGAGCCTAAAAGTTAATCATTAATTATCATGGGCAAACCATTCGGCGTAGGAGGTGGCTGTTTCCTGAAGTTTCAACGAATAAAGCGAGATGTTATCCGGGAGTCGGGCTTTGATCATTTCAGCAAAATCAATGACCATCATTTCGCTGGTTGGCTGATAATCTACCAACAACACGTTATGCCCTCTTGATTCCAGTTCCCTGGCCAGTTCAACATGTGGCGTATTCTTATTAAAAACAGTAGCATGATCGAACACATTCACGATCTCTTCCTTCACAATTTTCTTTAGATCGCTGAAATCGATGACCATTCCATATTTCACATGAGAAGTATCTTTAATGGGATTCCCGATCACTGTTACATATAATTTGTAACTATGGCCATGAACGTTCCTGCATTTCCCATCATAGCCATACAAGGCATGGCCTGTTTCAAATGAAAAACTCTTGGTTATTCGAATTGTGTTCATCGTCGTTTTCTGCGATTAAATAAATAAACAATTATCAGGATTATAGCCAGGAGTAAAAATAGACCATTACCGCTAAAGAAATCAAAGAAATCCATAAAGAAGGAAATTAATCATCAAATTTACTGCTTTTGAGATAGTGGGATAAAGATTTTCCTGAATATTACGATCAGAGGCGCTCCTCTGGACATGATCCAGAGCGTGATAGCAATAAAAATACCATAGAGTTTATAGTCCATAGAATCAAGGATGAACAACACAGGAATGAAAATGATGAATGTTGACAGCAACAGGATGTTTCGAAGTGTTTTCATTTTACCCAGGCCTTTAAAGATGCCGTCAAAAATAAAGGCGAGTGCACAAAAGGGTTGCATGAGGCATACGATCCAAAACACCTTATTGAATTCATGCAAGACCTCCTGGTCTGAGGTAAAAACACTTCCAACAGCATTCCCGAAAACGAGACCAATTATGGCCATTAATGCTCCGGTGATCAAACCGATCCTGATCAGTTTGTTACTAAGCGAAACAAGGGATTTATAGTCTTTTGCCCCCAACAACTTGCCTGAAAGGATATTTCCGGCACTTGAGTATCCATCAACAATAAAGGCGCCAAGGAACCAGAGATTGATGGCAATAGTGTAGGCTGCAATGTATTGTTTCCCGTAACTGGTTGAGAATGCACTTGCGTAGTAAAGGGTAACATTGAGAGCAAGGGTTCTCACGAAAAGATTCAATATCATTTGAATGAAACTCCTGATCTCCTTGTTAAGCGGAAAGCTTGGTTTCAGCGGAATGGGTGTCTTCTTCACTATGAAATAGGTCGATGCAATGGCCATGAGTAATTGGGCAGCTACACTGGCATAGGCAGCGCCTTCAATTCTCATCGGCTCAATGACACCGTCAATCCCGTAAACCAGGATAATATCTAACACGATATTCGTGACCGTACCTATCAGGGCTATGATCATCGGGTAAAATGTATTTTGCAGGCCTCTGAATGTGCCGAAGATGGCAAAGGTGTAAAGTGTGAATGGAAACCCAAATACACGGATGCGATAATAGTCCACACTGTATTCAAGAATCAGGTTTGAGGCATTATACAATTTGAATATCTGCGTCGCAAATGGATAAGTAGTAATTATTATGAGAATACTCAGAGAAGTGATGATTAGGATGGCCTGTGCAGGCAGGTTCTTTACTTCTTCAATTTTATCCGCACCCAGGTACTGCGATATTATTGCTGAAATGGCGCTACGCGACTGGCCAAAAACCCAGATCAGCATTGAGATAAATGCGCCTACAATTCCCACCGCTGCAAGTGATTCTGTGGCGTTCACATCGATGTTACCAACGATGGCCGTATCGGTGATCGAAATAATGGGTTCGGACACACCGGCGATCAATGCCGGAATGGCTAATCTGTTTATATTTTTAAGACTTAGCTCAGGTCGCAAATATGCAGGTATTTTATTGGATTAGAGACATAAACAGTTTGCATGTATAATGCTTTCCAATCGGTTTATAATAGTTACCTTTGCACAAAATTTTTGCTAAGGTAATTTTAATTGAGTTGAATATGAAGAATATTCTTGTACCGGTTGGATCATCTGAAAATGCAACGAGTCATTTACAGTACGCCGTCGACTTTGCTGAAGCGTTCAATGCCAAATTAGTTGTTGTTCAGGTTTATAATGTATTCACAAAGGCCGGAACCCTTATCAAGGTTGAAGAACTGATCGAAAAAGAAAGCCGGGAATTTCTGAAACAACATATCTCGGCAGTCGATGCTAAGGGCGTAGAGATTGCAAGCGGGGTTTTTAAAGGGGAGTTGAGTTCAACTCTGGAGGTACTCTGTAAGAAATTTGAGATCGATCTCATCATTTTGGAACCAAAGACCAATTCGGTGAAGGAAGAAGTTTATCTGGGAAAAACATCAGGCAAGATCATAAAACAGACAAATATACCAGCACTGATTGTTCCGGAAGGCGCGGTCTTTAAACCGTTCAACAAAATACTGATGGCTATTAAATCGGCATTTATCAAGAACGAATCTACCCTTGTTCCTCTGGAAAAGATCAAGGCGAAATTTGATGCATCTGTGAACCTTTTGTTGGTTAAAACACCTTATTACCAGGAAGGCGATTTTGACGTTATTCCTCAGCTGGCAAACATGGTATCCGACACCGAGCATACCGAAAAACCATCTACCTACCATGGTGTCCTGGAGTATTTTCGCGAGAATAATCCGGATCTATTGGTCGTCATTCGCAGGAAGCGCGGTTTCTTCGCGAAATTGTGGGAAAAGAATACCGTATTAAAGAAAGATTTTTATATTGCCAGTTCGCCAGTTCTCATACTGAGGGGCAGGCATTAAGTGATGGGGAAGTAGCCCCGCCTGATCGTAGTCATTCATACAGGTGAGCAGTGACAGACGGTGGCGTAAAAATAACCTGGGGATGTAGCTCAGCTGGCTAGAGCGCTTGACTGGCAGTCAAGAGGTCGTGGGTTCGAGTCCCATCTTCTCCACATCAAGCAGAAAATCCGCACAAAGTTGCGGATTTTTTATTTCGGATGCACCCCAAGCATGCTTGGAGGTGCTAGAGGAAATTAAAAACCACTCGCGCAACGACTAAATTTTCTATCTGTAAATTGTTTGGAACAAGTGCCTTTAGGAGATCCTATTCCTTTGTGCCTTCAAAACTGTTACCATCGTTGTTAGTCCATAGCATCTTACTTATCTGGCCCTTGGTATTTATTTTGAATTCGATGAATGAATACAATGTTCTGCTGAAATAGCGGCCATCGATTAACGCCACCAATTCGGAATAGGCACCTTCATTTGCTCTGGCCATTATGCGGTTATCGATGTAGTCTACGTAAACCTTAAAATTAGGTCCGAATGCATATACGCCTTCGATCAAAGAAACATCAATAGGACTTTTTGAAGCAGGTTTTGATGTTTTTGCACGGCTGGAATAGGATTCATCAAAGAGAATAGCTGCGATGTCCTGTCTGAAGAAATCGGCTATTCCTGTCTGAATGTTCCCCAAAATTAATATTGAAGTATTGTCTTCGATATAATGCAAATAATCTGCGATATACCCATTTATCCTACCATCATGGCCGAATACTTTGCGATCCTTAGAAGTATAGATCGAAATACCATAACCGTAATTCGCCCCGTGATTTTTTAGCAATTTCTTGTACGAATCAGCATTGAGAAAACTCCTGGACCTTAAACTGTTGATCCATAGATTAAGATCATCTACGGTACTATATAACGAACCGGACCCCTTTAATAACTCTATATTCATCAACTTGGTTTTGATGCGTTTATCAAAATCAATTGGATCATAACCAACGGATAAATCTTGAATTTCATCTATCCGGTTTGAATGACCAGAATTGTTCATGCCAAGCGGATCAAAGAGATATTTTTTTAGAAACGCTCCATAATCCATCTTGGATGTTTTCTCGATGATATGGGCCAGAATGGCATACCCGCCATTGGAATAACTATAACCGTTTCCAGGCTCAAAATCCAAATCCGATTTTAGGATCAGGTCAGATAGGCGTCCAATGGTCCATGTTTCAGCTACTTCATCATAAATCCCCTTTATATTAAAAATATCTGTTGCGCCGGAGGTATGCGTGAGCAACTGATGAATGGTAATTTTACTCGCTATTGGATGATCCGGGAAGAATTCAGAGATGTTCTTTTCAACTTGAATCAGCCCCTTTTGTTCTAGGATCAATATTGCAGCTGCCGTAAACTGCTTGGATATAGAACCTATCAAGAACTTTGATGTAAAGGTGTTTTTTGATCTTAATACGTCATTAGCAGTTCCGAAGCAATTTTTATAACTGATTTCATCCGATTCTGAAATGAGTACACAGCCTGAGAAGTCACCTGTACGGACATAGGTTGAAATGTAGGCATCGATTTTCTCATTGGTATTTTGGCTGATGATCGGATTTATGACCAGGAAACAGAGGAGTAATGTTAAATATCGCATATCGAGTTAGTCATTGCCAGATAATCTAGTGTAAAAGCAAAAAGCGGCGGACGGTTGAATTAAAGATAAGATGAAATATCAACTGTTACAATTTTTTTCAGTTGATGAACCCCTTAAGCCTTTAATCCTTTTTTTTGAAATTGAATGTTTGGTTATTGATCAAGGGTTTGGCCCAAAACCCGATTGACAGGATAAAGCACAACGGAATGATCAAAAAGAACATCCCCGATTTAAGCCCCGAAAGGTCTCCAATGAATCCAACGATCAACGGCATGATGGCACCACCTGCGATTCCGGTGCAAAGGATTCCGGATAAAGAACCATGAAATTTTGAAACCGAATTCAGGCCCAGCGAAAAGATAATAGACCACATTACCGAAATGAAAAATCCTGCGATTGGAAAGGCCAGTAAACTTATATTTGAGGAGCCTGATAGGGCGAATATTAAGGATACTATCGTGGCAAGTGTCGCTCCAATTAGAACTATGCGGCTGTCCAGTAGTTTCAGCAATAAAAGGCCTAACAAGCATCCGACGGTCAACATGGCCCAAAATCTTGAAACCGTATTGGCACCGACCGTTTGCGGGTCGAGTTCGTGGTATTCCGAAAGAAATTGTGAGATCCAATTCCCAATTCCCTGTTCAACACCCACATAACAGAATATGCCAAAAAAGAACAAATAGGTATAACGGTTTTTCAATAATTCTTTATAAGAATTCAGGCTTCCTGCTTTTTCATCTTCAGTCGTTACGGTTGATACAGTCTTCATGCCTAAAATGAGGAAGACGAACAATAAGGCTGCTATGGCAAAAACCACATATAGCGAAACCCAGGGCATATCATCAGGAACAAGCCCGGTTAGAAAGGTTGCAAATGAATCACGATCTTCCGGACTATTAACGAGATACATGTATAGATAAGGACTTAGAAAGGAAGCACCACCGAACACCAGTTGCGCCAGTACCGAGTTAAAGGCAAAATTGGCTTCACCGCCTGCCGCCCTTAGCATCGGATTGATGATTACTTGTAATACCGCCATACAGCAGCCCATAACAAAAAGGGAAATACTGAATACGACATAATCCGGGAACAAAATAAAGCTCAGGGCTGCTAAGGAGATGATGAGAAATGAAACGGAGAGCAGCTTTTTCTCGGAAATCTTTTCAACCAGAAATCCTGCGGGAATGGACATCACTCCATAAGCAATGAAAAATGAAAAAGGCAATAAACCTGCAAGCAGCAAGCTGAGCTCAAAACTCTCTTTTACATCCGATAAAATGGAATTCAGAATATTGGTAATGAATGAGATGATAAAAAAAATAAGCATTACCAGGATCACTAGGGCATATTTGGGCTTTCTTGAAGTTGAGTTTGAAGACATCTGTAATTAGGTGTTAACGAATTTAGTAACCAGCCTGACTACATCGGTCATTTCATCAGGAAGATGGTCGAATTCCCAGGGGTGCCTGCTGTTAAATACATGATCGGCATCTGCAATGATTTCCAACCTGGCTTTATCATTCCACTTTGATAGTGTTTTTCCTTCATCAAGTGGCACGGAGGTATCTGCATCACCATGTATTATGAGATGTGGAATACTAAGATCTTTAATGGCATTTTTGATCGTCAGCCGTTCTTCATTCCCGGCAAAATCTTCATAAAACTGAAAATAGTGCGGCATTTGCTGTTTGGTTCGGCCATTCAGAATGTACTTCACGCCTTCAGATTGCCATTTTAAGAATGCTTCGCTACCTACATCAAATCTCGCTTTAAAGTCACTAACGCTGGCAAGTCCTATCAATTTAACAATGCGGCTATCTTCAGCGGCCATTATACTGCATATGCCTCCACCACGGCTATGACCCATCAATATGATCTCTTCAGAGCAGTGATCTTTGAATTCAAAGGCATTGGATTTAACCCAATCGATCACGATCTTGAGATCATCAAGCTCTATGGAATAATTATTTTGTGCAAACGCCTCAAGATCCGGAAAATCGATTGACTGATCTTTTGTACCCCCGTTGTGCGAGAAGTTAAATTTCACCGTACAGATGCCATTCGCAGCAAATTGGTTACACATCAAATTCCAAGCGCCCCAATCCTTAAACCCTTTATATCCATGGCAGAAAATCAGAACCGGTTGTGGATGTGCGGATGGTTGAAAATGCACATCCACCAGAATCGGTCGATTGTAATTTCCTTGCAAAACTAGGTTTTGTACTTTTCTCATTGTTCTTGTTTTTCGATGAAGTCTAATTCGGGATCGCAAATTTCCGAGATCAATTGATCGAGTTCCATTTTAAATGAACTCAGAACTTTTGAGTTCAACTGGCTCTCTTTTTTTGCACCAACCCCCGACCTGTCTTTTTTGCTAAACCTCAAGAAGCCGCCTTTCATGTTCTTAAATGAATATATACCCGATTCAAAATCTTTGATTTCCGGCCGGTTTTGATTGAACATATAAGCATAAGTCAATAATTGAAAACTCTTATTGAATTTCGCATAATCTGAGGTGATATCTTCCCAGTTGACTATTTCCAATTGATTCAATTCTACACGGCCCGTTTTATAATCAATGATCCGGATTACCCCATTAAAACGATCAACTCGGTCTATCTGACCGATTAGTTTGACCGGTTTCGATCGGCCTTCTGTAACCAATGAACAATCGATGTTCATTTCCAGTCCAAGAATCTCAATTTCTGCTCCCGACTTCAATTGTTCAATCTCCTTTGCTATAAAGTTCCTGATAAATTGTTTAGCAACTTCAAAAATGATAAGGTTCTTTCCACTTTGAATTTCTCCTTCTTTAAAAAATTGATTGAAATATTTTTCGACCGTGGGTTCAAGTTGTTTAAGCACGGATTTCAATTCATCAGACTTAAGGAATCTCCCCATAAAGGGCTCATAAAGCTCACGCATGCTTTCATGTACAATGGTACCAAGAGTAGAGGGAGTGATCTCTTCCTCCATTTCATCAGGGTCTTTTATTCCCAGTACATATCGTTTATAAAAATCAATGGGATTACGGATGTAAAGCAATAAAGCCGAAGGTGAAAAGCCATTTTTAGCACGTTCTTCGATGATGTGCATGACGTCCGGGGTCTTGGTGATCTGTGCCAGGCCAGGATCGGGCTGAGGCAATTTGGGATTAACTATGATGTGATTCAGATCACGGTTGCTTATCTCGAGTTGTTTTATAAATCTACTCTTTTCGCCGCCTTTGACAAAATCCGGATCAGAATTGTATAGCAGTGTTATTTGATCAGCCCGATGGAGTAAACGATAAAAATGATAAGCATAAACACTGTCTTTTTCATTGTATGTTGGCAAGCCATACTCCAATTTCAGATCGAATGGAATGAAAGAACTGTTCATTCCCCCGGCAGGCAGGATCCCTTCATTAACCGAGGAGATGATCACATGATCAAAATCGATAACCCTGGATTCCAACATGCCCATGATCTGGAGGCCTGAAAGCGGTTCGCCCTTAAAATCAAGAGTTTCCTGAAGAAGTAATTGCTTGTAAAGTTCGTAAAGGCTATCGATGGTTTTTACGTCATCATATTCATTGAAAAGCTCTGAAACCTGAATGAACAATTTATTGAATGCGTATAACTGCTCCAGCCAAATGAGATTAGGGCTTTCCTCTGCTACCAAATGCGATTTCATTATTTTGATAAGGTCTTGACACCTATTCAATAATTCTTGGGGATCACCATTCGTTTCGCTGAAGAGCAGATCGATCAATTCGACATTGCTGCCCTTCATCAATGTTTTGATCTTCTCTTTCCCCAAAAACGTTATGTTCCTTTCCTTAATGATATTCATAACTTCTGCCACGGGTGAATTAGAATCGGCAGTTATGAATTTGGCAACAAACGGATGCGATAAGATCTCAAGAACTTCTTTGTAATAGAAACGCGTAGATTTTTTCCTATGTAGAATAAAGAACGATTGGAACAAGGCAGCTAGAAGGACTTGCCTTAGAGCAATACCCATTGTAATATTCATCTGACCAACATTTGGCGGCAAGGAATTCAAAAGAGGAACGAGCATCGCCTCATCTCCTAGAATTATAGCCGTACTGTTCAGAGAACCGCCATCCTTTATCTTTTTCTCCAGAATTTCACCGATCATTTTAGCCTGTCCAATTTGTTTCTGGATCTGTATAACATCGATTTCTTTATTAAGTCCTGAATCGTCATGTATCCACTGGAATGGCTCATTCTCATATTGCTGCCAATCCTGGATATAGGTTCGCATAAAGTACCCGGCATTATGATGCGGATTGTTGATAAAATCCTTGTGGGCATCCCAATACACATTAGCCAGGTTCAGTTGTATAAGTTCCTGAAGAATTCGGGATTCTGCCCTATTGAGAGCATTGAAACCAAGGAATACGAATCTTCTTTCTCCACAGTTCTGTATAAATGCTTCAAGGCTATTAACGGCTTCCCGGTAGATCATTCCGTTATATGCAAGGTTCGAATTCAGCAGACGGTCGTAAAGCTTTGAATAAAGCGCCTTGAAATGCTTCCTGAATTCGAGGTAAGATTTGGTGATATCTGTCGGCTGGCTGCTTTTAGACCAGTGCTCCAGGTTGTCAATGGCAGTTAAATATGAAAAGAGATGATCGGTATCGATGAGATATTGATCGAGTTCATTGAAGTCGTTCAGAAGAACAGCGGCCCATTTCAGATAATTATCAAAGGACTCGGTTTGATCTTCGTTCATGACCGACTTATAAACTTGGTAGAATTCAAAAAGGAGTTTTGTCCTTGAGATCTGTCTTAAACCAGACAATTCTTCAATAAACTCCTCTATGCTATAGATTTCCGGAGCAAACCCGGTCTTTTGGGACAAAGCGATCCATTCATGCTTTAGGAATAGGCCTGCCCGTTTATTTGGAAAGACGAACGATAGCTGGCTTGGGTCGAGTCCCTTTTGTTGAATATCAATTAATACCTCACGAATGAAAGTAGCCATCGTATAAAAATAAAAAACGCTTCGATAATTCGAAGCGTTCTTTATTTATAAATCTTAGTGTCTCTTAATTCTTGACCAAGTTTATTTCAACTCTACGGTTTCGGGCTCTTCCGTCACGTGTCTTGTTATCCATGATTGGCATAGACTCTCCGAATCCTCTTGCAGTCAATCTAGAACTACTGATTCCGTTTTCTACCAACCAGTCAACAACAGCTTGTGCTCTACCTTCAGAAAGTGTTTGGTTGCTTGACTCAGAACCAACGCTGTCTGTATGACCGTCGACGTTGAATTTAGCATTTGAGTACTCCTTAAGGATACCAGCTATATTTGAAAGGATCTCAGCAGACTCGAATTTGATCGTTGTTTTACCAGTGTCAAATAAGATTGTCTTAGCATAGTCATTAAGTGTTTTTTCAACTTCAGCAGATACTTCTGGGCAACCGTTGTTGGCTACTGTACCAGCTTGGTCCGGGCACTGATCGTCTTTATCAAAAACGCCATCACCATCGCGATCTGGCCAAGGACATCCGTTATTTGCAGAAGGACCAGCTTCGTTTGGACAGTTGTCATTTCCATCAGCGATTCCATCACCGTCAGCATCTGGACATCCACCCAGGGATGCAACACCAGCTTCATTAGGACAGTTATCGTTAGGATCTGCAACACCGTCACCATCGCTATCCGGGCAACCGTTGAACTCTGCTAGACCAGCTTCATTCGGACAGTTATCTTCGCTATCCTGGATACCATCACCGTCGCTGTCTGGGCAGCCATTAAAAGCTTCAAGACCAGCAACCTCTGGACAAGCATCATCTTTATCGTAGATGCCATCACCATCGGTATCTTTTCCACCGAAGTTTAGAGCAACTCCAATATTATGCTGCCAGTGAGAAGACAGATACTCCTCGAATGAGTGCTTGTAATTTGTATCTACATTGATAGCAAATTGCTCGCTTAACCAGAAGTTCAGACCGAAAGTACCGTTAAGTGTTCCAGCACCGATTTTATCAACCCATGTGTAACCACCACCGATACCAAGATATGGATCAACTGGGCCAAGATTGACAACGCTTCCTACATCATATTTAATAATACCGTTTGCAGCGAAATAGCTGAGATCATCTGCAGAGGCATCACCAAATTTGCTGATTTGGTTGATCGAACCAGAAACACCAAATGAGAAATTATCGCCTATATATTTTGAAACGGTGAATGTTGACAAAACGTTTACGAAATTCCAATGGTCATCTACATTAAAGAACTCATCAAAAAATCCACCTTGCGGAGCGTCTTCCCCAACCGGATAAAGGTCTACCGCGTTAACCCCAACGGAGATTTGCCAAGGGTTATTTTCATCTTGTGCGTTAACGTTGTTAAGCCCAAAAACCAACAACAATACGAACATTAATCTGCTAAGATTTTTCATATTCAATAATTTAATTTTTAAGTGTTAATTGTAAGCAAAAGTAAGTTGTTAAATTTTATTAACAAAGACAAATATAGAAAAATATTAAAATTTTCATAGTTAAACCCCCGAGTTCAGTAGGCTCTTAGAAAATTTCTAATATTCTCCCTACCTTGATAAAGGCATCAATTGCATGGTCTAAATGTGCCTTTTCATGAGCGGCTGATAATTGAACCCGAATCCTCGCTTTTCCCTTTGGTACTACGGGATAGAAGAAGCCAATGACATAGATGCCTTCTTCGAGTAATAAATCGGCCATTTTTTGAGACAATTTTGCATCGTATAACATTACAGGAACAATAGCCGAATCACCCTCAACAATATCAAATCCAGCATCCATTAGGGCCTTCTTAAAATAGTTGGTATTTGCTTCAAGTTTATCACGAAGATCTGTATCGTTAGAGAGCAGGTCAAATACCTTAATCGAAGCCCCAACAATGGCAGGTGCAAGTGAATTTGAAAACAAGTATGGTCTTGAACGTTGACGCAGCATTTCAATGATCTCTTTCTTAGCTGTAGTATATCCACCCATTGCACCACCAAGAGCCTTCCCCAATGTCCCGGTAATAATATCGACTCTGCCCATCACACCCTTTTCTTCCAAAGTACCGCGACCTGTTTTTCCGATAAACCCGGTGGCATGACATTCGTCTACCATAACCAGGGCGTCATACTTATCGGCTAAGTCGCAAAGCCCATCAAGCGATGCCACAATTCCATCCATGGAGAATACGCCATCTGTCACGATGATCTTAAATCGCGCTCCATTTTCATCGGCCGCCTTTAATTGTTTTTCAAGATCGGCCATATCGTTGTTTTGATAACGATAGCGCGCAGCCTTACAAAGTCGTACCCCATCTATTATAGACGCATGATTGAGTGAATCTGAAATGATAGCATCCTCGGCAGTTAGTAATGGTTCAAAAACACCACCATTCGCATCAAAACAAGCTGCATATAATATGGTATCTTCTGTTCCGTAAAATTCGGCGATCTTCTGTTCCAATTCCTTATGGATATCCTGCGTTCCGCAAATGAAACGAACACTTGACATTCCAAAGCCGTGTGAATCAAGAGTATCCTTGGCAGCTTGAATAACCTCGGGGTGAGATGACAGCCCCAGGTAATTGTTGGCACAAAAATTTAGCACCTTTTGACCGCTATTCAAGGTGATCTCCGGACCTTGTTCGGAAACGATGATTCGCTCTTTCTTAAATAACCCTGAATCCTTTATGGTTTCAAGTTCATCGATCAAATGGTTTTGTATTGTTCCGTACATATATTTTCGGTTGAATTATATTTCGACTAGTTTAATCTTGTCTTGAAGATAAATGAGTATTTTTTTCTTTATGGTATATCCCATTTCTGAAATGGCCTTCTCATACTCCAGAATTTGTTGCTTGTCTTTATCTCTTGGTTTCCCTGATTTATAATCCAGGATAACCACCTCATTATTGGAATTGATCACCAATCTGTCTGGACGCAATTGCTTGCCATCAGTACTTAGAATATCCCGTTCTATAAGTATTGATTTCTCCGAACTAAAATACGGTTTCAACTCGGGATGTTCAACTATTTGAAATACATTTTGCTTTAATTCACCGGCAGACTCGGTGCTCACAATTCCTGACTCGATCAATTGAAAAAATGCAGGTTCTATATCCAGTCTGGTCCTTATTTTTGACATGGTCAGGTGTAAGAGATTTCCCTTCTCAACAGATTCGATAGTTTGTTTATCCCATAACAAATCTGCTTGTGAAGCGATGGCAATATCCAGTTTCGCCCTGGAATTTACATGAAAACTTAGAGGTTCTATTGAAGAAGGCATTACAGAGGGCGATGACATTTTGGTTGGATCACCAAAAACATATTGAGAACGATCCTCCTGCCATTGTCCGTTGTCCATCAAGTACTGACTGAACAACTGATTATATCGTTTTGGAGATTGACCGCTTTTCGGAGGATTGTGCTTACATATTATATGGAGTTGTTCAATTGCTCGTGTTAAAGCCACGTAAAGCAAATTGGTGTTATCCAATTCGAGTTCCGAAATGTGTTGAGCATAAAGGTCTTTACCGGTATCACCGAAGCCTTCCAGGTCACGATTGAAATTAATCAGAGCATGGTCAAAACCGGAAAATTCTTCCTCATTTATTGGGAACCAGATCTTGGCTCTATTTTCTCCATATATGTTGACATCTGCGAATGGAAATATGACAACAGGGAATTCCAGACCCTTGGTTTTATGTATGGTCATGATATTAACCGCTTCCTTCGTGATGGAAGATGAGATGGTTAATCGTTCACGGTTCTCTTCAAAATAATCAAGGAATTCTGTAATTGATCGCCCGCGCTTCATCTCAAAGTCATGAACCACGTCCAGTAAAAATTGTAAATACCCATTTCCCGATTCAACAAGCTTGAAGCGATCCATAATGGTCTCGATGATCTCATAGATAGAACCCTTGGAAATCTCTTCAAGGTTGAGGTTGAACCCTAGAGTTTTGAAACTGAGAAACAGATCGGACAGGTTGAGTGCGATTCGATCCATGAAGAACAAATGACGTTCTTTTGGATCGAGGGGTTTGGCCAGAAAGGACAGCACTTCAAATTTCACGTTCAGATCACCCGGATCTGAGATCAACCACATGAGATCAAGTATAAAATTCACAGCATCCGAACTATCCAATCGCATGGTTTCGGAAGACAGCACCTTTAAGGAACTATTGGTCAACAGGAATTCTGCAATGGCCTTACCTTCCTTTATTCGCCGGGTCATTATACAGATATCCATCGGATCGAATCCTTGTTCAACGCATGATTCAACGGTATCTAAAACCGCTTGTGCATAAGCAGTTTCCATTTCAGATCCGGACTCGGGCTGCAAGAAATTTATACTCACAAAACCTTGCTGTTTGAATTGTTTCAGTTGTTTGGCATTTTCATACAAGGTCTTATATGGCCCTCGTTCAAATAGTTTTGCCGATAACCAGCTGAAGAATGAATTGTTGAAGTCAACAATTTCCTGAAAGCTTCGGTAATTTACAGCCAGATCGTGTTTGATCGGATTGAAGTAAAAGGGAGTTGCATCGGGCTCATTTAGCTGGATGAATTGTTCTACCCGTCCACCACGCCATCGATAAATGGCTTGCTTGGCATCGCCAACTATAGTTATCGAAGCGTTTTCACCAGACAAGGCATTACCGATCAATGGTTTGAGATTTTCCCATTGCATAACAGATGTATCCTGAAATTCATCTATGTAGAAATGTTTGAACCGTTCGCCAATACGTTCATAAATATAAGGTGCGGGTTGATTGCGAAGATGAGAACTTATAAGGGTATTGAATTCCGAAATGGGCAATATGCCATCTTCTTCCTTGATAAGCTGAATCTCTTCATCAATACGTCCAAGCAGGGACAGAGGGGCAAGATTTGCTTTAAAATTCGATAAGAATTTTAGTTCCTGCAATAGGGATCTACATCGATAAAATGCCATCGCAATTTGAGGCTGAAGGGAATCGATTTTTGCAGCCTTTTCAGGATCGGTTGATTTTGGGTAGAGGGGTTCAGATTCGATTTGTTCCATCCATTGCCTGTCTAAAGGCATACTTCGTTCTCCTTTCGCGATCTTTTTAAAAAATGATGGAACTAAACCAGCCCGCCCTTTGAAGTCGTTATGCTCTATCTGATCAGCTTCGATCATTGTTAATATGGTTGAAGCTTCATTATTCAAATGCTCATCGACATTGCGAATTTTTAAATTGAGTGATGTGCTGAGGTTTTGAAAGTCGGTTGAAGATCTCTCTTTAAGGGTAAAAGCAAATCGATGATGATTTTCGTTGGTCAACAGTTTCCCGATTTCCTTCAGATCGTATTCAATGTTAAAACTTTTGTCGGTATTGGTCTTCTCAAGGGCAAAGTCTATCAGCAATTCAGTGAGTTCGTCATCCGATCCTGCCCTGGCGATCAAGGCATCACAGGCCTTGGCAATTAATGTATCGCTATCGAGATCAACTTCGAAATTCACAGGAATCTTCAGATCGAACGCACAGGACCGTATAAGATTCTGGTTGAATTTATCAATCGTAGAAACCTTAAAAAAAGCGTAGTTATGAACGATAGATTGTAACATTTCTCTCGCTCTTACCTTGAGTTGATCCGGTTGGATTGGCAGCTCCTCGCAAATGGCATTGAACATGGGACTTTTTGGTTTTCCCTGTTCCCAGCAGGAGAATTCCAAAAGGGAATTGATTATTCGGTCTTTCATTTCCTCAACGGCCTTATTGGTAAAGGTGATCGCAAGAATGTGCCTGAATGGGTACTCTTTGTGAAGTGACAGAAGTGATTTTATGTAGCTCTTAACCAATGAGAATGTTTTCCCGCTACCGGCAGAAGCATTGTAAATGTGAAATGAAGATGAATTCAAGAGCCCCAGAAAATTTTATACCAAAATAGGTATTCTTGATAACTTAAACTCACGAATTCTATTCCTTTATTGTAAATTTGAAGGAATGTAATCACGAACAGTTAAAACGATAAATTATGGCATTTGAATTACCGAAATTAAACTATGCATACGACGCCCTCGAACCTAATATAGATGCACGCACCATGGAGATACATCATGGAAAGCACCACAATGGATATACCACCAAATTGAATGCAGCTATTGCAGGAACAGACCTGGAGAACAGATCTATAGACGACATACTTGACGGCCTGGACATGAACAATAAAGGTGTTCGCAACAATGGTGGCGGATATTATAATCATTGTCTGTTCTGGGAAGTAATGGACCCATCGGATCGCGGTCGATTATCCGGAGAGTTAAAAGACACTATCGAAAGCAAGTTTGGATCCTTCGATAGCTTTAAAGATACTTTTAGCAAAGCTGCGGCTACTCAATTCGGATCTGGCTGGGCCTGGTTGTGTGTGCACAAAGGAGGTGCAGTTGATGTATGTGCTACTCCGAATCAGGACAACCCGTTGATGCCAGGAGTTGGCTGTGGGGGCACTCCTATCTTAGGGATTGATGTATGGGAACATGCTTATTATTTAAAATATCAGAATAGACGTCCAGATTATATCGAGGCCTTTTTCAATGTGATCAACTGGAATGAGGTTGAAAGGAGATATGCTGCAAATAAATAAAGAAGGTCTTTTCCAAGACAAAATGAATAGCCAGCTCTTAGCTGGCTTTTTTATTGATCAAAAAATGATCGAAATAAAAAAAGGTGAACTTGCGTCCACCTTTTTGCCCCAAATCTACCATAAACTTAACCTACTTATGTTATGGTGAAACAAATATATACTTCCTTTTTTCAAAGGATTAAATTTATTAGACAAACGACGCATAAATTAGTCTAACCGACAAAAACAGGCATAATCAAAGGAATTCCGACGAATTGGAAAGCTGAATATTCTTGAAATTAATGAGATTTTTTCAAAATCGTAAGCTGCTCAAAAACAGGTGAAAATAAAAAAAGGTGAACAGATGTTCACCTTTTTTTGCCCCAAATCTACCATGAACTTAACCTACTTATGTTATGGTCATACTAAAGTAGACGTAATTTGGATAAACGCTATAAATATTAGATGAAATGCAGATTTTTTAGTTTAAATGTTTATTTTCTTAGATAAACTGAAACATTTTTAAAATCGGTCTAATAAGCTCTTTCCTTATTTCCTTCATAAAAATTGATGAAAGCACGGTTAACAACACGGTTTCCGCCAGGTGTTGGATAGTTGCCGGTAAAGTACCAGTCGCCAAGATTGTTCGGACAAGCCTGGTGTAAATCCTCGATGGTTTGAAATATGATATGAACTTCAGCCTGAACCGAATTATCCGAAAGTAATTCGGCTACTTTAATCGAGATTTCATCTGCTGTAAATTGATCGTAGATTTCCTTGACAAAGTTTTGCACTTCTGAATCTTCAAGGTCAAGCTGTGCTTTACATTTTTGATAGACCTCTTCCACCAACTGATAATTATCTCGGTCTTTAAGCAGTGCAAGTGCCGCTCGGAAAGCAACCAGACTTTCAAGATTGGCCATGTCAATTCCGTAGCAATCGGGGTATCGAATCTGAGGTGCGGAGGAAACAATAATAATACGCCTTGGATTTAGTCGGTCCAGCATTTTCAAAATGCTTTTCTTCAAGGTTGTTCCTCGTACAATACTGTCATCAATGATGACCAGGTTGTCATTCGGTTGGACGATGCCATATGTGACATCATAAACGTGGGCAACCAGATCATCCCGGCTGCTGTCTTCGGTAATGAACGTTCTTAGTTTGACATCTTTGATTGCCACCTTTTCAATCCTGGGTCTTTCTGATAGGATTTCCGTAACCTTAGCTGCAGATAAGGCTCGTTTTCCGTGAAGGATTGCTTTGGTCTTTTGTTCATTCAAATAATCTTCCACGGTTTCTATCATTCCATAGAATGATGTTTCGGCCGTATTTGGGATATAAGAAAAAACAGAATTCGTAATATCATTTTCGATCGCTTCAAGAACCCTTGGCATGATCAGTTTCCCAAGCAACTTTCGTTCCTGGTAGATCTCCGCATCGCTTCCGCGGCTAAAATAAATGCGTTCGAAAGAGCAAGCCTTTCGTTCAATTGGTTCAATAATTTTTTTGATCTTGGTCTTTCCGGACTTCTTTGCAATAATGGCATGTCCCGGATCAAGTTCTTTGATCGATTCGAATGGGACATTGAATACAGTTTGTATTACCGGTCGCTCAGAAGCTACCACTACTACTTCATCATCTTTATAATAAAAAGCAGGTCTTATTCCGGCCGGATCCCGTAAAACAAATGAATCTCCATGGCCCAATAGCCCGGCCATGGCATAACCACCGTCCCAGTTTTTGGATGATCGCCTTAAGATTTTTGCAATGTTCAACCGCTCGGCGATCATTGGAGAACACTCAGTTTTACTAAAACCTTCCTTTTTAAGCTCCTTATATATATTAAGGACTGCATCATCAAGAAAATGACCGATCTTTTCCATAATGGTTATGGTATCGGTATATTCTTTGGGGTGTTGTCCGAGGTCAATTAGGTTTTGGAAGAGTTCCTTCACATTGGTCATGTTGAAGTTACCAGCGAGGATCAGGTTCCGGTGCATCCAGTTATTCTGGCGAAGAAATGGGTGCACACTTTCGGCGCTGTTCTTTCCGAAGGTGCCATACCTTACATGGCCAAGAAGCAACTCGCTGAGAAATGGAATGTTGCGTTTTTGGAAATCCAGGTCGTCAATCAGGTCTGGAAAATTGGCTCTGACCTCATTAATCCGACCATTTATTTTTGAATAGATATCCTGAATAGGTTGAGATTGAATTGAGCGCAACCTGCTGATGTACCGCTGTCCGGGTTCAACATCGAGTTTAATCCCGGCCAATCCAGCACCGTCCTGTCCGCGGTTGTGCTGTTTCTCCATCATCAGGTACATTTTATTCAAGCCGTAAAATGCAGTACCATATTTATCGCGATAGAATTGCAGAGGTTTCAGCAACCTGATCAGGGCAATTCCACATTCATGTTTTATAATGTCGCTCATACCGATTCAAACAAAAACGCATTCTTATTTAAGAACGCGTTCGCTAGGATAATTCTATTTCAAATTGTGTCAGGTTCTTAAATTGCTGCAGTCGCTTATAAACCTCATCACCTGACAGGTCGATCATGCGTTCGGTCCCGAACTTTTCAACGCAAAAGGAAGCTAAGGTCGAACCGTAGATCACTGCATTCTTCATATTATCAAATGAGGTATCAGAGGTCTTCGCCATATATCCTGCAAATCCACCGGCAAAGGTATCGCCCGCACCTGTTGGATCGAATACTTCTTCCAGGGGCAAGGCAGGTGCAAAAAAGACGTTGTCATCATGGAACAACAAAGCCCCGTGTTCTCCTTTCTTGATCACTACATAACTCGGCCCCATTTCATGTATTTTTCTTGCTGCAACCACCAATGAGTATTCACCGGTTAATTGCCGTGCCTCTTCGTCGTTTATAGTCATCACATCTGTACGGGCAATAACAGCCTCGAGTTCAGACATGGTATTGTCCATCCAGAAATTCATCGTATCTAATATGACAAGTCGAGGAGTTCCATTCATCTGATCCAGTACAGAAGACTGCACATCGGGGTGAAGATTTCCCAACATAACGATTTCCGAGTCCAGATAAGCCTCGGGAACCTTGGGTTTAAAATTGGCAAGGACATTTAACTCTGTTGCCAATGTGTCTCTGGTATTCATGTCGTTGTGATACCTGCCACTCCAGAAGAAAGTCTCCCCGTCTTCAATGATCTCAATGCCAGAGATGTCGATATTCCTTTCCTTAAGGA
>CAJIBQ010000244.1_pt1 | contig 38367 bp, 32 predicted proteins | sample 9199391 | NCBI WGS metagenome assembly CAJIBQ01 (sample SAMEA7708309, study PRJEB35096) | sediment metagenome | biome: marine neritic benthic zone biome [ENVO:01000025]; feature: sediment [ENVO:00002007]; material: shallow marine sediment [ENVO:03000034] sea grass bed [ENVO_01000059] ... | reverse complement strand
TTTCATTACCAAGCGCATTCTGAACTATCACCCAACCTATTTCGCGGGCTTGGATTTTACACCGGCCGATCTTGAACGGGAGGTACGATCTACCTATATTCATTTTCCATTGCTGGTTAAACTCTCAACCAAACGAGTAAATAATATAAAACCCTTTATTGTAGCTGGTCTTTCCACCTCACTGAATCTTTCATCAAACGAGGAAAATCCCGATGACAATAGTGTTGGTGAGTTCCGATCTAAGAAAAATGTCTTTTTCTATGAATTGGGTTTTGGAATTGATCTTTATCTCTTCTGGTTTAAATTCACACCTTCAGTAAGAGGAATATTTGGTTCATCTGATGAACTGGTTCAGGATTCAGATCCAGATAGTCCCTGGACGGGCAATATCAGTAGTATGAAAACTAGAGGGTTTTTCCTGAGTTTTACTTTCCAGTAGCCTTTCTTCTGAATTCTGCCAGGCAAATTGCTGCTGCTATAGACACATTCAAGCTTTCGGCCTTATTATTCGATCCATAACTTGGTATGGCCAACCGGAAATCCATATTTTTCTCTAAAACTTCAGAAATACCATTGGACTCATTCCCAAAAACAAGAATGGCATCCTTGATCAAGGCGGTGTTATATATGGAATCGCCATCCATGAACGTACCGATTTTGGGAAGATCGGAATTGGAAACGAAATCATCCAGTTCCAGGTAAGTGATATTAATCCTGGCGATTGAACCCATTGTTGCCTGTATGACCTTAGGATTAAAACAGTCTACCGTATCTGTGCTGCAAACCAGGTCCTTAATACCGAACCAGTCGCACAAACGAATGATTGTTCCCAGGTTCCCGGGATCCCGGATATCATCAAGTGCGACAACTATTCCGGAGGACATGATGGGCTTAGGATCCGGGATCTCGAATAATGCCAAAGCGGTATTCGGGGTCTTCAAATTACTGATCCGCGCCAGTTCCTTTGGTGTGATTATTGTAACCAAGTCATCTGAAACAGCGAATTCATTCGTAATTGTATAGAGCTCGCGGAGGATAAAATCTGAATGAATCAATTCATTTATAGATTTTATTCCCTCTGCTATGAACAGCTGATGTTGCTGTCGGTATTTTTTTTGTTTTAAACTGTTTATAAGCTTTATCCTGCTTTTACTTAACATTGAAATAATGTATTTTTGAGAGCAGGTTTAGGCCAAACCTGGAATCTCATTTTATTGATCTGTTCTTGAAAGACCCTTTCACAAAAATATTATTATTTCTTTTACTCACTTGTTGTCTTTCTTCCTGTAGCGTCATTAAGCGTTTGGGAGAAAACGATTACCTGCTCACAGAGTCCAGTGTGAAGGTAAACGGGAAAAAAACTAATCGAACCGAAATCAACAACCTGATGACCCAGCGGCCTAATTCAAAAGCCATAGGTATTCCATTGCGGCTTCATATTTACAATTTAGCCAGACCCAACAGAGACTCATTGTTCGAAGCCTGGTTGGATAAAAATCCGAAAAGGCGGGAGCGATTGACCAATACGTATTCAAAAAAGCAGGTTGATAAACTTAAAGAATCGGCACTTGGTTTTAATTCATGGTTAAAAAAAACAGGGGAGCCACCAACAGTTTTGGATTCAATCAGGACCAATAAATCCATCGGCAACCTGGAGGATTATTATTTCGTTAATGGTTGGTTCGATAGAAAAGTGAACCATGAAATTGACTATCTGGAAAATCAAAGGGCTAAGATCACTTACCAGGTTGAGACAGGGCAGCCATATGTTCTGGACTCGATCACGGCCACAATCAGTTCGCCTATCATCGATTCGCTCTACAGACAGATTGAACCGGAATCTATTCTTCAACCGGGGAATCAATTCAAGGCGACGGATTTCAGTGATGAAAGGGACAGATTGAACAACAGTTTTAGAAACTCAGGTGTTTTTCATTTTTCAGAAGACTATGTACGATTCGAAAACGACACAATCGGAAAGGACCACGCAGTTGATGTTGAATTGCAAATCCAGGACAGAATTATCAGGAATGAAGACTCCATTCGGCGAAGTCCATTCCAAATCTACAAGATCAAAGAGGTCAATATTATCACCGATGATGCATTTGAGAATCGCGGGAAAGTTTTCACGGACTCAACTATCTATGAGAATTTCAATTTGTATGGCTATAACAAGATCAAGTACAAGCCCAAGGCCATCACAGACGCCGTCTTCATCAATAAAGACGAAATCTTCCGTGACATAGACCGCACTTATACGTTTCGATATTTGAATGAGTTGCAGATCTTTAAGTATCCTAATATCGAATATGTGGAGAACGAGGAGGACACCACCTTAACCGCCAATATTTATTTGTCACCGCGGAAAAAATATGGGCTGGGTTTCGATTTCAATGTTACACAAAGCAATATTCAATCCGTAGGCTTGTCATTCAGTACATCCTTACTGGTACGCAATGTTTTTAGACGGGCAGAAACCCTGGAATTCTCTGCATTGGGTGCAATTGGTGCTTCCAAGGACGGATCGGAAGATACCCAGCAATTCTTCGACATTAACGAAATAGGTGCCAACGTAAAGTTAACCCTGCCAAGACTTTTCTTTCCATTTAAAACAGACCGGATCATCCCGAAATACATGTCCCCAAGTACCCGAGTAAGTTTAGGATTTACGGGGCAAACCAATATCGGTCTGGACAAGCAGACCCTGAATGGTATTTTCAATTACCGATGGAATCCAAAGGTGACCGTGAAGAACGGCCTGGATCTTTTGAACATTCAATACGTCCAGAACCTGAACCCTGAAAACTATTTTGGAGTCTATCAAAATTCGTTTGACAGGCTGGAGACCATTGCTGTTGATGTTTACAATACACCGGCAGAATATGTTGAAATTTTGGATGGCCAGGAAGAACTCATCCAGGATCGTGCTGATGATTTCATCGATCTTGTACTGGCCGATGCGTTATTTCAAGCTTCCAATCCGGATGAATATCAAACGGTGAACAATATCGACGAGCGCAAAGAAAGACTGACCGAAGATAACCTGATCTTTGCCACCAATTTCAGTTATCAGAATGATAATCGTGAAAATGTTTTCGATGAAAATTTTTCCATATTCCGCTTTAAGGTTGAGTTCGCTGGGAATTTTTTGAGCAGCATCTCAAAAATCATAGGGCTTGAGCGTAACGATGCCGGGAAATTCGAGTTGTTCAATGTTGCTTTTACACAGTATGCCAAAGCCGAGTTTGACTACATTAAGCATTGGGACCTTGGCAGAAAGAATATCTTTGCTTTGCGCGGTTTCTTCGGCATTGCCATACCATATGGCAACTCGACCAGTATTCCATTTTCCAGGAGTTTCTTCGCTGGTGGAACCAATGACAACAGGGCTTGGGTAGCATACAACCTCGGGCCGGGTAGTTCAACCAGCAACGATGAATTCAACGAAGCCAATATGAAGATCGCTCTTAACCTGGAATACCGTTATAATCTGTTCGGTGATTTAAACGGTGCATTATTCATCGATTCAGGTAATATTTGGAACGTATTCGATGATGTTGAGGACAGCGCTGCAACCTTTGACGGATTTAAGTCCTTGCAAGATATCGCTTTGGGGGCCGGTTTCGGACTGCGTTATGATTTCGGATTCTTCGTCTTAAGGGGTGATGTTGGCTTTAAGGCATACGACCCGGGGCTCGATAAGGCCGACAGGTGGTTTCGTGACTTTAATTTCAGCAAGGCCGTTTATAATCTTGGAATAAATTACCCATTTTAGAATTGTCTGGCGGCGGACAGATGAATTCAAGTTTTTCTTCATTCAGACTTGAAAATTAGTTATTTTTGAATCCTTAAAATAACCTAATCAAATAAACATGGGGCATAATATAAAGCCGGGCGTTGCGACCGGAAGAGAGGTTCAGGAAATTTTCAATTTAGCAAAAGAAAAATCGTTTGCCTTACCAGCCGTGAACGTGGTAGGGTCAAATACTATAAACGGAGTACTGGAAACAGCCAGGGACCTCAATGCTCCTGTGATCATTCAGTTTTCGAATGGCGGAGCGTCATTTAATGCGGGTAAAGGATTGAGCAATGATGGTCAGCGAGCTTCAATAGCCGGAGGAATTGCGGGAGCACATCATGTGCATCTTCTTGCCGAAGAATATGGAGTCCCGGTAATCTTACATACGGACCACTGTGCAAAAAAATTACTGCCCTGGATCGATGGTTTGCTCGATGCCGGCGAAGTATATTTTGCACGCACAGGGAAACCGCTTTACAGTTCTCACATGATCGATCTGAGTGAAGAACCGCTTGAAGAGAATATCGAGATTTGCAAGCGCTATCTGGAACGGATGAAAAAAATGGAAATGACCCTTGAAATCGAATTGGGTATTACCGGCGGTGAGGAAGATGGTGTTGACAACACGGATGTAGACGCATCGAAATTGTATACGCAACCCGAGGAAGTGGCGTATGCTTATGAAGAATTAAGCAAGGTTAGCGATCAGTTTACGGTTGCTGCAGCATTTGGAAATGTGCATGGTGTCTATAAACCCGGAAACGTAAAACTAACCCCTAAGATCCTGAAGAATTCACAGGAATACATATCTCAAAAGTACAATGTAGGTCATAATCATATCGACTTTGTCTTTCACGGTGGATCGGGCTCAAGTGTTGAAGAGATCAGGGAGGCCATTGGATATGGTGTTATCAAGATGAATATCGATACGGATATGCAATATGCTTTTATGAGTGGTGTTCGCGATTACTTTGACAAGAATAGTGGCTACTTAAAATCGCAGATCGGAAATCCTGAAGGCGATGATATTCCCAACAAGAAATACTACGACCCAAGAAAATGGTTACGCGAGGCCGAAGTAGCATTTATCGAGCGATTGAAAAAAGCGTTTGAGGACCTAAATAATGTGAATACGTTATAATTTTACCTAATTTGCATTATTAATCCTTACTAACTAAACACTTTATTGACTTCCTATGGCTTGGTTCAAGAGAAAAGATAAAGGTATTCAAACCCCAACCGAGGCCAAGAGAGACACGCCAAAGGGCCTTTGGTATAAGTCGCCTACAGGAAAAGTTGTTGACACCGATGAACTTGAAAACAATTTCTACGTAAGCCCGGAAGATGGTTATCACGTTCGTATTGGCAGTAAAGAATATTTCGAAATCCTATTTGATGATGATAATTTCAAAGAATTGGATGTGAAAATGGAATCCAAAGATCCATTGCGATTCGTCGATAACAAGAAATACAGCGATCGTCTTAAGGCAGCCATGGAAAAAACCAGTTTGAAGGATGCCGTTCGCACCGCCGTTGGCAAATCAAAAGGAAAAGATCTCGTAATTGCGTGCATGGACTTCACCTTTATCGGGGGTTCCATGGGTTCAGTTGTTGGCGAAAAGATCGCTCGAGCCGCAGATTACGCCTTGAAGCGGAAGATTCCATTCATGATCATTTCAAAATCTGGTGGTGCACGTATGATGGAAGCTGCACTTTCCTTGATGCAATTGGCCAAAACCTCTGCAAAACTAGCACAGCTGGCCGAAGCGAAAATACCATACATTTCTTTATGTACAGACCCGACAACTGGAGGAACAACTGCCTCTTTTGCCATGCTAGGCGATATCAACATCAGTGAGCCCGGTGCCTTGATCGGGTTTGCAGGTCCGAGGGTTGTTAGAGATACAACCGGTAAGGAATTGCCGGAAGGCTTTCAAACCGCCGAATTTGTATTGGAACATGGATTCCTCGATTTCATTTCGCACAGAAAGGACTTAAAGGATAAGATCAATCTTTATCTCGACCTGATCACCAACCAGCCGTTGCGATAAAAAAAAGCGGCATTAAGCCGCTTTTAATTTTCGAATTCAGTTTTTTTAATTCAGAACGATATCAACTACCTCACCATTGTCGAATGTAAAGGTTGCCATGTTATCGCAATCGCCATCGCCATAATCGAATACACCGGAAAAGTTGGTGCGTTCAACGTCCACCGAACCGCTTACAAAATACAAGCAGATCACTTCTCTGCGCAATGGAAGTAGCACTTCATAGCTGTGCGTGTTACCATTTACAAAAGTTGTAGACCAGTTTCCTGTGATTGAGAATACGTTGTCTGAAAAGATACCGGGTGTATCAAATCCTTCGATCCACTCTCGTACACGCTCACCATTTCGTGAAGCCTGCAGCCCATTAGGCCAGATTATGGTCAATTCGGCGGTCTTGGTAACCTGAGGATTTCCATTGTCATTGGAAAGCTCCCTCAAATACGTTTTTCCACCGACCAGGTTAATACCATTGAAATAGAAGTCTATTAACGACTTGGTTATAGATACTTGCTGAGCTTCAGGATCTCGTGTATAGGTTAACAAGATCTGTCCTTGCAGCACATTTCCTTGTACCTGGCAGCCTTCACTTCCAAAATCAATAGTAATTTCCCTGTAATTCTGTTCTATTACCACCGTAATTGAAACACAATCGGGTAACATGTTAAAATCGGCCGCAGATCTATTTGTTTCACTTTCTTCTTGAATTTCATAAACTTCAAGAGCGATGTCATCGATAGATTCTGAGGCTTTGTCAATCTGAGCCGAACGCGATACTTCAGAAGTATCTTGTTGCTGTGGCTCATCGTTCTCTACAGGTTCGTTATCGCTACATCCTACGATAAATAGTGATAATGTGAACACTGTTAATAGCAATTTTAGGTTTAATTTCATCTGTTTCATCTTTGCTCGATTTAAGTTATTTCAGTGTTAAGACTTTCTTAAATAAAAAAGGTTTAATCGAAATAACTTTTTTTTGCACTATAAATGTAATTAAAACGCTAAATACTTAAAAATTACTATATTTGCGGCCTGATATGGTAGTCATATCAATACATAAAAATCATTTAAATAATATTGGCATGTATTTGACTAAAGAAGTTAAAGAAGATATTTTCAAGAAACACGGTAAAAATGGGAAGGACACCGGCTCTGCTGAGGGTCAGATCGCATTGTTTACTCACAGGATCAATCATTTAACAAAGCATTTAAAGAACAATCGCAAGGATTTTAATACTGAACGATCACTGGTGAAGTTAGTAGGAAAGCGACGTGCTTTGCTAGACTACCTCCAGGCCAAGGATATCATGAGATATCGTGCAATCGTTAAAGAATTAGGATTGAGAAAATAAAAAAAGGGGGCATACGCCTCTTTTTTAGTTATATGACCCGCAAAACGGGTTCGAATTACAAGAAGCTTTTCATAGTTTTTCATTGGTCATTTTTCTACAACAACACAACGACCATTGTATAATTAATATTGAAAAATTATGATTCCAAAAACATTTAAAGAGGTCATTGACCTTGGCGATGGACGTGAAATTTCCATCGAAACAGGTAAACTGGCCAAACAAGCACATGGATCTGTGGTTGTTCAAATGGGGAAAGCCATGCTATTGTGCACTGTGGTTTCCAATTACGAAGCCTCTGATGTGGACTTTTTACCATTGACCGTAGATTATCGTGAAAAATTTGCCGCTGCAGGACGATATCCTGGCGGATTCTTTAAGCGCGAAGCCAGACCTAGTACGGAGGAAATCCTTACTATGCGTCTAGTTGATCGCGTTTTGAGACCATTATTTCCAAAAGATTATCACTGTGAAACTCAACTCATGATTCAACTCATGTCTCATGATGACGATGTGATGCCTGATTCTCTGGCAGGATTGGCTGCATCAACTGCCATTCAATTAAGTGATCTTCCGTTCGAAACACCCATTTCAGAGGTACGAGTTGCCCGAGTTAATGGTGAATATGTAATTAATCCGAGCCGTGAAGTCATAGCACAAGCCGATATTGATTTAATGGTCGGTGCTTCTGCAGACTCTGTCATGATGGTGGAAGGCGAGATGGATGAGTGTAGCGAAGAGGAAATGGCAGATGCCATTAAAATTGCTCATGAAGCCATTAAGTTACAGGTTGCAGCTCAAGTTAAACTAGTTGAGGCTGTTGGTAAGAAAGAAACACGTGAATACGAAGGTGAGTCTGAAGATGAAGATCTTGAAAAGAAAATATTTGACGCCTCATACGACAAGTGCTATGCAATTGCCAAAACAGGCTCTGCAAAGCAGGAACGCTCTTTGGCGTTTAGTGAAGTCAAGGAAGAGGTAATTGCCATGTTCACCGAAGAAGAGCAGGAAGAACTTGGAGATCTTATCAAGAAGTACTTTTCTAAAGCCAAGAAAGAAGCCATTAGAAATCTGACTCTTGAATCCGGCACAAGGCTTGATGGCAGAAAAACAACAGATGTTCGTCCTATTTGGTGCGAAGTGGATTATTTGCCTTCTACACATGGTTCCTCAATTTTTACCAGAGGGGAAACACAAGCTTTAGCTACTGTTACATTGGGAACTTCAAGAGAAGCCAATATTGTGGATCTGGCAACTTTTCAAGGTGAAGAAACCTTTTACTTGCACTATAATTTCCCGCCGTTCTCAACTGGTGAAGCAAGACCTATAAGAGGTACATCGAGAAGAGAAGTCGGGCACGGAAATTTAGCACAAAGAGCCCTTAAGGGTATGATCCCTGATGACTGTCCATATACGGTACGAGTTGTAAGCGAAGTACTTGAGAGTAACGGATCATCCTCTATGGCAACCGTTTGCTCAGGTACCATGGCGTTAATGGATGCAGGTGTGCAGCTTAAAAAGCCCGTTTCCGGAATTGCTATGGGTTTGATATCAGATGGTGAGCGTCATGCTGTACTCAGTGATATATTAGGCGATGAAGATCACCTGGGCGATATGGATTTCAAGGTAACCGGTACAGCCGATGGGATTACTGCCTGTCAAATGGATATCAAGATCAAGGGATTACCTTACGAGATCTTGATCGAGGCCCTTAAACAAGCGAAAGAAGGAAGACTACATATTCTTGATAAGCTTACCGAAACTATTGAACAGCCAAAAGCCGACGTAAAACCACATGCACCGAAGATCGTTACAACTATGATCCCAGGTGAATTCATTGGGGCATTGATTGGACCCGGAGGAAAAGTGATTCAAGAATTGCAGAAGCTATCAGGCACCACCATTGTTATCAATGAGGATCCGGATACCGAGGAAGGTATTGTGGAGATCCTGGGTGTTGACCAGGACGGTATTGATATGGTATTGAAGAAGATCGAGTCCATAACTTTTACGCCTGAAAAAGGCAGTATATATGAAATGAAGGTTATTAAGATCCTCGAATTCGGACCAGTTCTGGAATTTATTGAAGCTCCTGGAAATGAAATACTCCTTCACATCAGTGAATTGGCATGGGAACGTACCGATAAAGTAACCGATGTGGTGAATATTGGAGATCGTATCGATGTCAAGTATTTCGGATTCGATCCTAAGACCAGGCGTGACAAGGTATCGCGCAAGGCCTTGCTTCCAAAACCTGAAGGCTATGTAGAGCGGCCTCGAGGCGGCGGTCGCCGTGATGGCCGAGGACGCGATAGCCGTGGACGTGATAACAGAGGCAGGGATAATCGCAGACGTGATGACAGAAGACGCGATGATCATCGATCAAATAAGAGCGATGACAGTGGTCAACGGGAAGAAAAACCCACACAGACCCCGACAGAAGAATAAAAATTGAAATTGTACTCATAAAACCTCCTTTAAAACAGGAGGTTTTTTTGTTGATGTAATTAAACTTTGAAGATTTTGTAACATTTTTGTCTCTTCTTGCGTATAACTATTAGGTGAATGTTAATACCCACCCTTTTTTAAGCAATTTTTATTAAATGAGACAACTCAAAATTACGAAGCAGGTTACCAACAGAGAAACCGCTTCCCTGGACAAGTACCTACAAGAAATTGGTAAAGTTGACCTGATCACTGCAGATGAAGAGGTTGAATTGGCGCAGCGTATTAAAGCTGGTGATCAAATAGCCCTTGAGAAACTTACAAAGGCCAACCTTCGTTTTGTGGTATCTGTGGCCAAACAATATCAGAACCAAGGACTTACACTTCCCGATTTGATCAATGAGGGTAATTTAGGCTTGATTAAAGCCGCTCAGCGATTTGATGAAACCCGAGGCTTTAAGTTTATTTCCTATGCGGTTTGGTGGATTCGTCAGTCGATTCTTCAGGCTTTGGCCGAGCAGTCTCGAATTGTACGTCTTCCGCTGAACAAGATCGGTTCTATAAATAAGATCAACAAGACCTATGCTTTCCTGGAGCAGTCGCATGAGCGTCCACCTAGTGCAGAAGAGATCGCTAAGGAGCTCGACATGACCATTAATGATGTTAAGGAATCCATGAAGAATTCAGGCCGTCATGTATCCATGGATGCACCGCTTGTTGAAGGAGAAGATTCTAACCTTTACGATGTTCTGAATAGTGGCGAATCACCAAATCCCGATAAGGAGTTGTTGCATGAATCGCTCAGAACAGAGATTGAAAGAGCTCTTGAAACTTTAACACCTCGTGAAGCCGATGTTATCAGGTTGTATTTTGGTCTTGGAAACCAACACCCTATGACCCTGGAAGAGATTGGTGAAACATTCGATTTAACACGTGAACGTGTGCGTCAGATCAAGGAAAAAGCGATACGACGACTAAAACATACGTCGCGCAGTAAAATATTGAAAACTTATTTAGGATAATAAGTCGTATCTTTATTATCTAAATACCATTACAAACAGTTACATAACTGTTCGTTTTTTGATTGATGAGAACCCTTGGCTGATTACCGAGGGTTCATTTTTTTGGATTACTTTTGAAAAAAACAAACCATGAGTTCAAAGCTTATCGCTCCTTCTATTCTCGCAGCTGATTTCGGGAACTTGCAACGAGATGTGGAAATGGTTAATAATAGTGATGCCGATTGGTTTCATATCGATATCATGGACGGTGTATTTGTTCCGAATATATCCTTTGGAATGCCTGTTTTAAAATCCATTACTTCTCATGCAAATAAGCCGATAGATGTGCACCTCATGATCGTTGACCCTGACCGATACATAAAAACTTTCAAGGAAATAGGGGCCGATCATCTTATCGTTCATTACGAGGCTTGTCCGCATCTCCACCGCACACTTCAAGCCATCAAAGCAGAGGGTATGAAAGCTGGAGTGGCATTAAATCCACATACGCCGGTCCATGTGCTCAACGATTTGATCCAGGACGTCGATATTGTATGCCTCATGAGTGTAAATCCAGGATTTGGTGGTCAGAAATTCATTGAGCGCACTTATGAAAAGGTCAAATCACTTCGGGAGCTGATATCAAAACATGGTGCTGACACATTGATCGAGATCGATGGCGGAGTAACCAGTGACAATGCAAGAGCACTGGTTGAAAGCGGTGCTGATGTATTGGTGGCCGGAAGTTATGTATTTAAAAGCAGTGACCAGGCAGAGACTATAAAGAATTTAAGGCATTTGGCCAATTCATAAAAAAAAGGCTCCCGTTCTGGGAGCCTCTTTCACACTACACTTGCTAAAATTGATCTAATAAATAATTTATTAAATCTGTTGTTGTTACAATACCAACCAATTTATTATCATCAACAACCGGGATGGCATGAAATTCTTTTTTAGCCAGCACCTCCGCAACTTCTTTGATTGAAGCATCAGATGGAACGCTGACCACGTTTTTAGCCATCACTTGTTCGATGGTGAACATATTATATACTATGGTATCAACTGTATTTTCATCTTCGTCAACCGCATCTGCAAAACTGATTCGCAACAAATCCGTATAACTCAGCATACCTACGATACGCTTGTCTTCAACTACCGGAATATGCCTGATATGATTTCTTTTAAATAAAAGTTCTGCGGTTTCAAGTTCGTCACTAAGACCTACCGTAATGACGTCCCTGGTCATAATTTTGGAGATAGGTTCTATTTTGTTCATTACTCAAGATTTAATATGTTAAAAATAACTTACTACTCCCAAAAAAAACATGATTAAAATCATGTTAGTTAAAAATGATCAATAGCCCGCGAAATTAAAGTTCAGCATTTGCTGAACCTTTTGATAAACCTGAGGAAACTGCTTTTTAAGCTCTTGTGGTGTTTCAATGAAAGTCTCTATGAGAACGGCAAGAAATTCGAATTGATTGGTATATGCATAATCCCTGAAATACTCTGTTTCAACAAGTTGTTTTCGAAGGTCTTCCTGATTGCTGAGCAAATCGATCAGTTCCTTATACGAATCTTCAAAAATGGTTGAACTCACATCCTTTTCCTTAAGGCTGTTCAGGTGGACAGCATGTGCGAATTCATGAATACCCAGATTTAAATTATCATTAGAAATTTCAAATCCCTTTTTAAAATGTTCCCAGGAAATTACCAAAGCCTTGAGTTTTGGATTCAATTCACCCTGGTGATAATCCTGGTTCATGTTTGAATAAAATTCTCCGGGGTAGATGAAGATCTTGTTGATCAATCCGATATAGAAATCACGGAAACCGAAGGTGAGCATCACAGCAGTGGCTGAGATCATTACCTTCATTTCATCTGTGGGTCTAAGACCTTCCCGGCCTATAAAAAACTTATCCTTTATAAAGGAAGCTACACGATGCTCAAAAAACCGTTGCTCTTTAGGGTCCAGCTTACCATAAAATTGAAAGTCCTTTTCAAGAATGACCTTTTGGTCAGCAGTTAATTTTCGAAAAGGGATTAAATGCCTGTAAAGCGGTCGTTTCTTTCGCAATACAAATGCCATCTCGATCATCCGGAATGCAAAATAACACAGCATGATAAAAAGTGCCAGAAAGCAAATGATCAGGACGGTTTTACCACCTGAATTAAATTCCTGAATACGAATAATGACCAGCATCGTAATATTAACGTTGACAGATTACCTTAATTGTGAGGGAAATTTCCTGGATTGAAAAGATAAAATTAGGAATTTCTACTGAAACAAGGGGAGAAATGAATAATTAAAAAAAAAGTCATAAACAGGCATTTTTGATCAAAAACGTACGCTTTTTGGTCGTTTTTGGTCATTTTTGGGTCATTTTTCACTAAAAATGAAGAAAAACGAATAATATTAGAGGAAGGATTACTTCGTGATCCTTTGACGCTCCCCTTTGCAATTGAAAAGTTGCATGGCATTGCCATGCGTTTTCTATTTTCTTCTAAAAAGCTCGAGCAAGCTCGGCTTTCTACAGAAAATAGAAAAGTCTGCATCATCGATGCAGACTTATCAGTTGTAGTGACCGCGGAAGGATTCGAACCCTCAACCCTCAGAGCCGAAATCTGATATTCTATCCAGTTGAACTACGCGGCCAATTTTATTTTTTCTTCCGATTATCACGGAAGGTAATCTTCACATGTTTTGATTTTATCCAGTTGCCTGTCCGCCGAATCAACCTAAGGTTGAGGAGGCAGAAACTGCGCGGGCTTAGATTATTATTGCATTAACTTCTGTCGTACTATAGTCGATATAGTCTTTCCATCGGCTTTTCCGGCCAATTCTTTGGTAACAATGCCCATGACACGACCCATATCCTTCATGCCTTCTGCACCGGTCTTTTCGATAGTCATGACAACCACTTTCTCGATCTCCTCTTCAGAAAGTGCTTCAGGCAAAAACTGGCTGATGACTTCTGCCTCGGCCAATTCTGGTCCGGCGAGATCTTCTCTATCCTGTTCATTATAAATGGTAGCACTGTCTTTTCTTTGCTTTACCAGCTTCTGCAAGAGCTTCATTTCCTGCTCTTCAGTAAGCTCGCCACTTGCACCAGATTCGGTTTGAGCCAAAAGAATAGCCGACTTAACCGCTCTCAAGGCGGTTAAAGCGGTCTGATCCTTTGATTTCATCGCCGCTTTTATTGCGTTCATAACATCGTCCTGCAACCCCATATGAGTTCAAAATTTATTCTGCGAAGATAAAAAAAGAAACCCGAAAATTCTGAGGGAAAATTTTCGGGTTGAAAACGAAGTTTGCAACATTAATTTTGTTTGCTATTAATCAACGTTGTCGTGTAAAAAAGAATTATTACTTCGCAGTTGTATGTCATCATTCTCATCTAGTCCAATGGATAAGCGTGATGCACTATTTTCAGACGAATGCTGAACCTCGTCAAGGTCTACACCCTGGCGCTTATAAGCCGGTTCTTTTTCCATATCATCTATTTTTGCCGTATTGAATTTATAATTGAATTCTTTCATTTTTTTACGTCGTTCATCGGCTCTTGCCCTAAGGATCTCCGAAATCGGACTATTGACGGGATCCAATTCCTCTCCTTCTTCTCTAACCTCTTCTTTTGCCTCCAAAACCTTCTTTTCGAAAACAACTTCCTCCTCATCCCATGATGCATCGTCTTCAAGCGTCTTGTCGGTTTGTTCAAGAATGATGTGGTCATCAAGAGCATATCGGGTCTCGCCTTCTTCACCGGCTTCGGTAACTGTTATCAGTTCAATATAATCGTTTACCGAAATGTCTTTTACTGTTTCACCCAATTCGAAAACAACCGGATCGCCAACTTCAGGTTCCTCGATTTCCACTTCCGGAGTTGATAACGGCAGGTCAAAGGTCAGCATGGTTTGCTCTTCCATTTCGAAAGCGCTGTCTTCTTCTGAAACCGTTTCATTTTCAACCTTAGGCTTGGCTTGCTCTTGCGGCAACGCCAGAACTTCTTCATAAACCACCTCCATATTTCGAATCAGCTCGGAGGTTGGTATTATATCCAATTCTATGAATTCGGGTTCCTCTTCTTTCTCTTCAAGCGTATGAATAATGCGCTCCTGGTCATCTTCAAGTACAATATCAGGTTTGATGATTACCGGGTCTCGGTCAGACAAAAGATCCTGTTCCATGATCTGTTCGTCTTCAAGAGAATGAACCACGCGCTTTGCCTCAGTATTGGTGATATCAAGTTGCTGATCAATATTGAAGCCCGTTGCGATTATGGTCACAGAAATGGCATCTTCAAGTTTTTCGTCTTCACCAACGCCCATAATAATATTAGCACTGTGTCCTGCTTCAGATTGAATATGGTCGTTGATCTCACCGATCTCATCGATTGTAATCTCTTGTGAACCTGAAACGATTAGCAACAACACATTTTTCGCTCCAGTTATCTTATTATCATTTAATAATGGTGAATCAAGGGCCTTGACTATTGCGTCCTGAGCTCGATTCTGTCCAGAAGCAGCTGCAGATCCCATAATGGCTGTACCACTATTATACAGTACTGTTTTGGCATCGCGCAGATCAATATTTTGAGTATAGTGATGTGTAATAACCTCTGCTATTCCTCGAGCCGCAGTTGACAAAACCTCATCGGCTTTCGAAAATCCAGCCTTAAAGCCAAGGTTACCATAAACCTCCCGGAGTTTATTATTGTTGATCACGATAAGGGAGTCCACATGGTTTCTAAGATTCTCAATGCCTTTCTGGGCCTGCTCATTCCGCAGTTTACCTTCGAATTGGAATGGCATTGTTACAATTCCAACGGTTAACACGCCCATCTCCTTAGCCATTTTAGCAATGATGGGGGCTGCTCCTGTGCCGGTACCACCACCCATTCCGGCAGTGATGAAGACCATTTTGGTATTGATAGATAACATGCCTCGGATATCTTCCAAGCTTTCCAGGGCTGCCTGCTCCCCGATCTCGGGGTTGGCACCTGCACCCAATCCTTCAGTTAAATTCACACCCAATTGAATCTTGTTTGGAATTCCACTGCTGTTGAGGGCCTGAGCATCCGTATTACAGATCACAAAGTCAACGCCTTTAATGCCTTGCTGGAACATGTGGTTAATGGCATTGCTACCACCACCACCAACACCAATTACCTTGATGACGTTCGACTGGTTCTTGGGCAGATCGAAGGTTATGCTGCCCATATCGTTGTTGTTGCTCATATAAATAGGTTTTTAGGGTTTAGATTAGCTTTTATATTTGTTTTACTCTGCATTATCCAGAAAATCCTTGACACGCTCTGTCAGTTTATCAAGAAATGTACGGCGCTCTTTCATCGGTCGACGCTCAATTCGCTCTTCGGTGGCAACTTCCAGCTCCATCTCACCTTCCTGATCCATAGTTGCAACCGACATACCGTACTCTTCTATTCTCTTTTTCTCCATGCGCCTTATACCATCCATCACCAACCCAACGGCAGTTGCATACAATGGACTAGTCACTTCTTCGTCGCTGTCACCGGCGAGGTGCTCATTCGGATAGCCAACTCGCGTATCCATGCCGGTGATATACTCAACAAGTTGTTTTAAATGTTTGAGCTGACTGCCACCACCTGTCAGGACAATTCCAGCGATCAATTTCTTCTTCTGCTCTTCATGTCCGTAGTTCTTTATTTCAACATAAACCTGTTCAATGATCTCGACCACTCTCGCGTGTATGATCTTAGACAGGTTTTTTAAAGTGATCTCCTTTGGTTCTCGCCCTCGCAATCCCGGGATCGAAACGATTTCGTTGTCCTTGTTTTCACCCGGCCAGGCCGATCCAAATTTTATCTTCAACAATTCGGCTTGCTTTTCAATAATTGAGCATCCTTCTTTGATGTCTTCTGTGATCACATTTCCACCAAACGGGATGACAGCTGTATGTCTTATAATTCCGTCTTTAAAAATGGCCAGGTCTGTAGTTCCACCACCAATATCTATCAAGGCAACACCCGCCTCTTTCTCTTCCTGGCTCAATACGGCATTAGAAGATGCCAATGGCTCCAGCGTCAATCCTTCTAATTCAAGTCCGGCGCTCTTAACGCACCTTCCGATGTTTCGGATAGATGATACCTGTCCAACAACTACATGGAAATTTGCTTCAAGTCGCCCGCCATACATACCAATTGGTTCTTTGATCTCCGGTTGCCCGTCTACCTTAAACTCCTGTGGCAGTACATGGATGATCTCCTCTCCTGGTAGCATAACCAATTTATGCACCTGGTTAATAAGTCTTTCAATATCGTCCTCATCGATCACCAATTCAGAATTGGCTCTAGTGATATAATCAGAGTGTTGCAGGCTGCGAATGTGCTGACCGGCAATGCCTACGGTTACTTCATGAATTCTGAATCCTGCAGCCGACTCTGCTTGCTGGGCTGCTTGCTGAATGGACTGAATGGTTTGGGTGATATTATTCACCACACCCCTGTGAACACCAAGGCTCTTTGATCTTCCTATACCCAGAATCTCTAATTTGCCGTATTCATTTTTTCGTCCGATCATGGCGACTATCTTAGTCGTTCCAATATCAAGTCCTACTGAAATGCTTTGAGTTTCCATAATTTATTTTTTGGTACAGACAACTTGATTGTCAAATTGCAAATTCACTTTACTATAATCCAAAAGCGTTTTATCCTTTTTGGCCTTTTGATAAAATGCCTTAAGATTATTAATCTTTAAATCCAAATGGTCCAGTTGACCGACATATATCTCAAAATCCAATGCCCTCATTTTGAGACTTATGCCCTTATCGGGGTGTTGAATGATCTCTACGACGTGCTTTCGAAGAAAATCATCCGTATTTACTTTTCTGGCGATGCGATACACATTTGCCAGATCATTTTTTACAATATTTCCTGTAACAAGTGGTACTCGAGCTGAGCGGTTTTCAGATAATGGCATGAATAAACCATCAGTGTCGATATAATACGACGCATTTGTGTTGACTCTTGCTATGGGTTTTCGTTGTTCGACATCTGCCCTAACCTCACCATTTACAGTAAGATAAACTTGAGCGGCCTTGATCATAGGGTTAGAATTCAGGGTCAATTCCAATTCATTCAAATCTAAAATATCTTTAGGCACAGTTGAAACACTATCCTCATTTTGTATTAACAATTTATTAACGGCCTCGTGGGTGATGAACAAGTTCTCTTCACTTGTAAAATGGACAGAGATATCCTTGACAGTGCGGCCCTTGTTCTTGTATGCCGAAAAGGCAAAGAGAAAGACCACTAAGATCAGTAATAATGCGGTTTTTATGACATTCCAATTAACTCGCAACACTTAGACTTTGTTTAATATGTTTTACTTCTTCACCAATATCCCCAGCGCCTAACGTCATAATTATATCGGCTTTACTATTTCGTATGGCGTGTATCATCTCAGATTTCGATACAAGCTTCTTATTTTCATGATCAATTTTGTTCAATAACCATGTGGAATCGATACCTTCAATCGGTAATTCCCTGGCTGGATAAATTTCCAATAGCAGGATTTCATCAAATCTTGCCAAGCTATGTGCAAACTCATCTCCAAAATCCCTAGTCCTGCTGAATAGATGTGGTTGGAAGACAACCAGAATTCGTTTCCCCGGATACATTTCCCTTACTGCCTGGTTCACGGCATTGATCTCTTCCGGATGATGTGCATAATCATCTATGAATACGAGGTTGTCTGTTTTAATTTCATAGGTGAACCGGCGTTTGACCCCCTTATAAGATGCCAATGCGCTGACAAGGCTATACGGAGCGCAACCATATTCTATAGCCATTGCCAGCGCTATTAGTGCATTCGACAAATTATGTCTACCAGGTAGGTCAAATCTTATATTTTCTATCAACGTATCCGGAGTCTTCAGACTGAATACGTATGATCCGTTTTCAATTTTAATATTTTGAATGTTGTAATCGGCATTGCCTTCAATTGAACAACTGATTCCTTCAATTGGGATGTTCGAATTCACGATGAGCTTTCCTCCTGATTTCAGTTGACGGGCAAACATGTTGAATGAATCTATCAATTGCTCTTCGCTTCCGTAAATGTCCAGGTGGTCGGCGTCAATGGAGGTAATACAGGCAATATCAGGGTTTAAGGTTAGAAAGGACCTATCGTACTCATCGGCCTCCACAACTGTAACAGCATTTCCATTTTGAATTAAATTGGAATCGTAGTTTTCAGAAATACCTCCTAAGAAGGCAGTAACTTCAACTCCGGCTTCATACAGTAAGTGTCCCAGTATACTTGTTGTCGTGGTTTTGCCGTGTGTTCCAGCTACCGCAAGACAAGTTGATTTAGCAGACAGTGCTCCCAGCAATTGAGATCGTTTTAATACCATAAAATCCCCGGCTTTGAAGTACTGCAATTCTGAATGTGAGGCCGGAATAGCTGGGGTATAAACGATCAAAGTTGTTTTGGGATCGAGGTATTGACTCGGGATTTTCTCGATATCATCTTCATAGTGGATATTCATACCTAAACTTGACAGCTTATCGGTAAGCGCTGTCCTTGTCCTATCGTAACCAGCTATTGAAATGCCTGTACTGTAAAAGTAGGTGGCCAGGGCACTCATCCCAATCCCTCCTATACCCACGAAGTACATCTTATTTGCCTGATCCCATTTCATACGTTCAATAGCTTTTCAACTTCATCTACGATATCGCCAGTGGCATTAGCCAAAGCCAACTTCTTTATATTTTGAGCCAGTTTTTCCTGCTTTTCAGCTGATGTCACCAACTTACTGAATTCGTTTTCAAAATCAATATCCAGGTCTTCTTCCCTGATCACGATTGCACCCTTCTGATCGGCAATGGATCGGGCATTTTTGGCCTGGTGATCCTCAGATACATTTGGGGACGGAATAAAAATGACCGGTTTACCAACAACACAGAGTTCTGAGACCGAAATGGCGCCAGCCCGTGAGATGATCAGATCGGCAGCGGCATAAGCCATATCCATCCTGTTAATAAAGGCGTGTACCTGTACATGGTCCAGATTATCGTGATGTCTGTAATATGAGTAATACAATTTGCCACATTGCCAGATGATCTCAACGTTTTGCGTTTCAAAAAATTCCAATTTATGCTCGATCAGTTCATTGATCCGTCTCGCTCCAAGACTTCCTCCAATTACGAGTAAAGTGATCTTATTGTGTTTTAACCTGAAATGATCCTTACCTTCAATGGATTTACCCTGAACCCTCAGGATATCCAGTCGTACCGGGTTTCCGGTTTTTTTGATCTTATGTTCCGGAAAATATTTGTCCAGGCCATCGTAAGCTACACAGATGGTATCTGCTTTTTTTCCTAATAATTTATTAGTAATACCAGGGAATGAATTTTGTTCCTGAATAAGGCTGGGGATTCCTTTAGAGGCTGCAACATGAAGCAGTGGGCCACTTGCAAATCCACCAGTACCGATAGCGACGTCTGGTTTAAATCGTTTGAGGATCTTTCTCGATTTCAAAAGGCTACTGATCAGTTTGAAGGGGAAAGACAAGTTCTTCCAACTTAGTTTTCGCTGCAGACCTGAGATCCAGAGACCTTCAATTTTATAACCGGCCTGAGGTACTTTTTCCATTTCCATTTTATCTTTCGCCCCAACAAATAAGAACTCGGTTTCAGGATGCCTGGACTTGAACTCATTGGCAATCGAAATGGCCGGATATATGTGTCCGCCCGTTCCACCTCCAGATAATATGACCCTGTACTTATTCATCAGATCGTTTCGCTTAAAATTTCAAGTGGATTGTCCTCATATTCTTCCAGTTCTCTTAACTCCTGTCTCTTTGCGCTAACACTAAGAACAATTCCAATGGCGAGACAGGTCATCCAGATCGAAGTTCCACCGCTGCTTATAAGCGGTAAAGTTTGACCTGTAACCGGAAACAATTCAACAGCTACTGCCATATTGACCAATGCCTGGAATATGATGGGTAGCCCTACACCAATGACCAATAATTTTCCAAAAATGGTGTCGCTTTTATGCGCGACGATTACAATTCTGAAAAGCAGCCAGAGGTATAAAAACATTAATATCAGGCCTCCAATAAGGCCATATTCTTCAACAATGATGGCATATATAAAATCTGAGGAAGACTGGGGCAGAAAATTCTTCTGTATGCTTTTTCCCGGGCCAACACCCTGGATGCCACCAGCAGCTATGGCGATCTTTGCCTTTTCAATTTGATAGTCTGCTTCAGTATCCTCTCCATTAAAGAAGTTCTCAATTCTGTTGGACCAGGTATCGATGCGATTCGGCATGGCTTCCGGGAATGCCTTTATTGCCAATACGAAAACTGAAAAAACAATGACTCCTGAGATTAAAATTAAGGCCAGGTATTTTATTGGGTATGCACCTAAAAATGCCAAAACAATGACCATCGTGAATATCAGGGCTGTAGTCGAAAAATTGGCTGGCAGGATCAATGCCAGAACCAAAAATACGGGCAACCAAAGCGGAATCAGCGTCTCTTTAAATGAGACCTCTTTGCCTTTGATCTTCGAAAGATAGCGTGCTACATACACCATCAGAACCACTGCTGCAAAAGTAGAGGGTTGGAAGGTCAGCCCGATCAAGGGGACCTGTATCCATCTGCTGGCATTAGCACCCTCTATGGTTGTACCCTGCATCAGGGTAACGACCAATAACACCACAACTACAGGTATCATGATCATGGACAAACCTCTGAAATAGCGATATGGGACTCGATGCACAGCATACATCAAGGCAAATCCCAGGAACAAATGCAGAAAGTGTTTTAAAAAATAATTAAAGGTGTTCCCATCACCACTTATATAAGCAAGATTACTTGCCGCGCTATAAACCGGTAAAAACGAGAAGATGGCCAATAGTGCTGCTATGGCCCAGATCAATTTATCCCCTTTTATATTTTTTAAAATTTCAAGCATTAAAGTTTTCTTACAGCATCTTTAAATTGTCTACCACGGTCTTCGTAATTCTCAAAGAGATCGAAGCTCGCGCATGCAGGTGAAAGCAATACGTTATCTCCAGGTTCGGCCAATTTATAGGCGATCTTTACCGCCTCAGACATGAATTGGGTCTCGATGATAACATCCACCATCTTTCCGAAGTTTTCGTAGAGTTTCTTGTTGTCTACTCCAAGGCAAATAATGGCTTTAACATTTTTATTTACAAAGGGATACAACTCCGTATAATCGTTCCCTTTATCCTCTCCACCAACTATCCATACAGTTGGTGCTTCCATACTTTCAAGGGCAAAATAGGTTGCGTTAACATTGGTAGCTTTGGAATCATTTATATAATGCACCTTATTGATGCGGAGTACTTGCTCCAATCTGTGCTCTACACCCTGGAAATTCTCGAGACATTCCCTAATGGTTTCCTTTCGGATATTGAGCAGCTGTGCAGCCGCCGAAGCAGCCATGGCATTTTTAATGTTGTGTTTACCTTCTAATGCTAGATTTGTTGTTGGCATAATGATTTCGCTATTATCAATTTTTATGTTTATGTTTTTGTCTTTATAGAATGCTCCATAATCCAGTTCTTTTGTCAATGAGAATGGGACCAGCTTTGGTCGAATTGTATGGGATCTCAGGTAATCTTCAATTACATCATCATCAGCATCATATATCAAGAAATCTGTTTCTTCCTGATTCATTACGATCCTGAATTTTGAGGCCACATACTTTTCAAACCGGTTTTCATATCGGTCCAGGTGATCGGGAGTGATGTTGGTGATAATGCTTATATGGGGCTTAAAGCTTGAAATACCATCCAGCTGAAAGCTGCTCAATTCAAGGACATAATAATCATGATCCTTCTTAAAGAGTTCATAGCTGAAGCTATTACCCACATTTCCCGCCATTATCGCATTTAATCCAGCAGAGCCCAGAATATGTTCGGTCAGCATAGTGGTAGTTGTTTTACCATTGCTCCCGGTTATTCCAATGATCCTGGCCTTACTGAAGCGTGAAGCAAACTCGATCTCAGAAATAATTTCTATTCCATTCTTGAATATGCTTTTCACTATGGCCACCGTATCCGGAATTCCAGGACTTTTTACTACCAAATCGGCATTGAGGATCAGCGATTCTGTATGACCTCCTTCTTCCCAATCGATCTCATTATTTGAAAGAACGTCTTTATATTTATCCTTGATGTTTCCGTTGTCGGAAACAAATACTTCAAATCCTTCTTTCTTCCCCAGGCAGGCGGCTCCTGTTCCGCTTTCGCCTCCTCCTAAAACCACCAACCTTTTCATCTAGCGTATCTTCAAAGTCACTATTGATAAAATGGCCAGAAGGATTCCAATGATCCAAAAACGGGTTACGATCTTACTTTCGTGGTAGCCTAATTTTTGGTAATGATGATGCAAAGGCGACATTTTAAATATGCGCTTGCCTTCGCCAAATTTCTTCTTGGTATATTTGAAATAGCTTACTTGCAGTACGACCGAAAGGTTTTCAGCAAGGAAGATTCCGCAAAGTAGTGGGATCAGCCATTCCTTTCTAACTGCAATGGCTATTACAGCTATCAACCCCCCTATGGTCAAACTTCCGGTATCACCCATAAAAACCTGGGCCGGGTAGGTGTTGTACCATAAAAACCCGATCAATGCCCCCACAAAGGCCGTAATAAAAATGGTAATCTCTTCCACCCTTGGGATATACATGATGTTTAGGTAATCTGAAAAAATGATATTACCGGATACCCATGCAAAAATGCCTAATGTCAATGCTACTATGACCGAGGTGCCGGCAGCTAAACCATCCAATCCGTCTGTGAGATTTGCTCCATTAGAAACAGCCGTAATGATAAAAATGACAATGGGGATAAATATCAACCAAGCATATTTTGAGGCATTCGGACTGATCCAGGATATGAGTTTCGCATAGTCGAACTCGTTATACTTGACAAATGGAATGGTGGTTTTCATCGATTTTTCTTCAGGCTTGAATTGTTTCATCGCGTTACCATTTGTCACAACTATTTCCTGTTTGTCCGGTGAAATCTCTTCCTTGATCGTTACATCCGGATGGAAGTACAAGGTTGCACCTACGATTATTCCAAGAGTAACCTGACCGATCACCTTAAATCTTCCTTTCAAACCTTTTTTATCCTGTTTGAATTTTTTGATATAATCATCTATAAATCCAATTATCCCCATCCAAATGGTAGTGACAATGAGAAGAATGATGTAGATATTATCCAGTTTAGCAAAAAGCAATACCGGGATCATGGTGGCTATGATTATTATAAGACCACCCATGGTTGGAGTACCCGCTTTTTCCTGCTGACCGTCCAAACCGAGATCACGAACCGTTTCACCAACTTGTTTTTTATTCAGATAACGAATGATACGCTTCCCGTAGATTGTCGAGATCAAAAGCGAGAGTATAATTGCCATTGCAGACCTGAACGAAATGAATCCAAACAAGGAAGCCCCCGGAAATTGGTATTGCTGTTCTAAATATTCAAATAGATAATAAAGCATATTACTTCTGCAATTGTTTTAGCAATTCTTCCAATATTTTATAATCATCAAAATCGATGCGATCACCATTGATCTCCTGGTAGGTTTCATGCCCTTTTCCGGCCACCAGGATAATATCATTGGGTTGAGCCAATTGACAAGCTGTTTTAATTGCCTGCTTTCTGTCAACTATGGTCATTGTCTTTTTAAAATGTTGCGGCTCAACTCCTGTTTCCATATCCGCCAATATGGCTTCGGGAGATTCGGTGCGTGGATTGTCGCTTGTGAAAATGGCCTTGTCGCTAAGACTGGACGCAATTTTTGCCATCTTTGGTCTTTTATCCTTATCCCTGTCACCTCCACAACCAACAACAGTAATCAATGACTCGTTCTTAGTACGTATGCTGTTGATGGTATTCAAAACATTCTTCAACGCATCGGGTGTATGAGCATAGTCAACAATAGCGGTAATCTTATCATCTGAAATGAGGTATTGAAAACGGCCATTGACGCTCTCCAATTCACTCATCAGCCGGAGGATCTCTACAGGTTCAATTCCCAGTAGATCTGAGGCACCGTATATAGCCAGTAGATTGTAGGCATTAAAATTGCCGATGAGTTTGGTCCAAACCTCATTGTCATTGATTTTCATCAAAAGGCCACTGAATTGGTTTTCCAGGATTTGTCCACGGTAATCGGCATAATTCTTAAGCGCATAGGTGTACTTTTTCGAAACCGTATTTTGAATCATGACCAAACCGTTCTTGTCGTCGATATTTACAAGAGAGAATGCTGAACTTGGCAGTTCATCAAAGAAACTTTTCTTACTGTCCCGATAAGCAGAAAATGATTTGTGATAATCCAAATGATCATGGGTGAGATTGGTAAATATGCCTCCTGCGAATTGTAAACCATGGACACGATTTTGATCGAGGCCATGACTGCTAACTTCCATAAAACAATATTCAACACCAGCCTCATTCATCGACTGCAGATGCTTATTTATGGTGATTGGATCGGGAGTAGTATGCGTGGCTTCAATCTCCTCCTCATCGATCATGATCTTAACCGTTGAAAGCAAACCGGTCTTGTATCCGGCCTTTTTTAGAAGTTCATAGAGCAAGCTTACGATTGTGGTTTTACCATTTGTACCCGTAACACCTACAAGTTTTAAGTTTTCTGACGGCGCGTTATAGAAATTTGAAGCCATTATCCCTAAGGCTCTTGATGCATTTTCAGCAGCGACATAGGTTATGCCCTCAACTTTTTCTTCAGGGATTTGTTCGCACACGATAGCAATTGCACCATTTTCAATGGCCTTGGAAATGAATTCATGGCCATCTGAAGCTGTGCCTTTGATAGCAACAAAAACATCCCCTTTCTGAATCATTCGGGAATCGAAACTAATTGCATTAATATCTATTCCAGTACTTCCAACTACCGCTGTTAAGTTGACCTTATATAATATATTCTTCAAATCGGTCATATAACTTCCAGAATTACGGTTTGCCTGGGTTTGAGTTTGGTGCCTCTGGGAATGGACTGCGATTTCACTTTACCAGAACCCCTGAGCTTGACATTCAATCCCATATTCTCGAGCAGAGATAGGGCATCCATGGCCGACATGCCCTTTACGTCAGGCATAATGGTCTTATATTTTTGAGCGATCTCGAAATATTGATCGTAGTTATCATCGATCAAGACAAGATTACTGTTCAGGTCTTCAACCTCATCGATGATTGGAGTTTCCGTATAGATCTTTTGGGCAATTTTCTTGAATACCGGAGCTGCCACTATATTGCCATAATATCCGAGAGATTTGTCCGGCTTATGAATAACAACTATGCAGGAATATTTGGGGTTATCTGCCGGGAAATACCCAGCGAATGATGCAATATACAAGCCTGGCTGTAGCCAATATTCGGTCTGGCATGTACCTGTTTTTCCCGCCATTGAGAAATTCGGTGAATAAATATTATGAGCCGTACCGTGTTCTTTTTCAATGACATTTACCATCATTCTCTGAACCTTTTTTGCGGTTTCCTCAGAGCATATAGATGATTTGAGAACTTCCTTTTCAAAAGGAACTATGGTCTTATCAAACTCCTTAACCTCCTTTACGAATAGCGGCTTAACCATCTCACCGTCATTGGCAATAGCGTTATAAAAGGTGAGTGTTTGCAACGGGGTGAGCAATACGCCATAACCAAAGGCCATCCAGGGTAGATCCAAACCGTCCCAATTGGTTTTGTCGCTTGGATGAGTAATTAAGGGCTTGCCTTCGCCTATTATTGGTAGATCGAGGGTTTGATTCAATCGCATGTCGTACAATCGTTCAACAAACTTCTCAGGATTCGATTTATAGGCTCCATGAATTAACTTTACCATACCTGTATTCGAAGACACTTCAAATGCTTCAGAGGCTGATATCTTTCCAAAACCGCCGCGTTTTGAATCCCGTACTTTTCGCCCATAAAAAGTAAGTATCCCCTTTTCGGTATCAACAACATCACTGGTATCGATCACTTTATCTTCAAGAGCCGCCACCATAGCCATCAACTTGAATGTAGACCCGGGTTCATGACTTTCACCAACAGCATAATTAAGGCGTTCATAATAGGTTCCTTTTGTCGTTCGACCGAGATTTGATATGGCTCTTATCTCACCGGTCTTGGTTTCCATGACGATCACGGTACCATGATCCGCACTGAATTTTTCCAACTGTTCAAGTAGGGCATGATGAGCGATATCCTGAATGTTGACATCAATAGTGGTATACACATCGTAGCCGTCTTTAGGTTCGATCTCGTTGAAATCCTCAATTGGTTTCCATTGGCCTTTACCTATACGTTGCTTTAATCGACGTCCGTCGGTTCCCCTTAAGTACTCCAAACCCAAAGCGCCATCAATGCCGGGTCTGGTTACATTTCCCTGGTCATCATAACGCTCATATCCGATGGTTCGCTGAGCAATTCCCCCCATTGGATGTTCACGTTTAGTCGTTTGTTCAACGATCAAACCGCCTCGAAAGGCTCCCAGTTCAAGAAGTGGAAATTCCCGAAATCTCAAATAGTCTGAATAGGAAAGATTCCTGGCCAATAAGAAATATCTGTTCTTATTAGCTCGAGCTGCACGTATATTTTTTTGGTAGTTTTCAGAAGATTTTCCGTGGAATCTGGAAAGCGAATCTGAAAGGGGCTTAAGATATTTCTCGAAATTCTTGCTAGATGGGGTTACCGCATCAATCCGGATGTCGTACTTGGGGACTGAAGTTGCCAATAAGCTACCATCGGAAGCATAAACATTCCCACGGTTGGCTGGAATAATCACATTCTTAATGGTACGCTCTTCTGCAAGCTCTCTATAATTATCCCCATGAATAAACTGGATCTGAAACAACTTGAAGACCACCAGAAGGGCGAAGACGAACATACATCCTGCTACAAAATACAATCGGTTCAATATGTTCTTTCCGTTTTCTTCCATACTATCAAGCTAGTTCTGGGAGCTGACCTTTATCTTCCTGGGCGGTATTTCCGAAGGGAGGATGCCTTTAGTGCTTAATTTTTTTCTTACCGAAGATTCCATCTTTAATCGCATTAATTTTGAACGCCCTTCAACAAAGGCCGACCGGAGTTCCTTAACCTCCTCGTTCAATTGTGCAATTTCATGAACCTTTCTATCGGCACTGTGTGAACTCGCAATCATGATGATGGCGAGCAGAGAAAGAAATAGGATGAGTCGCCAGTTTTTAAACGAATCATCGCTTACTAAAAAAGTCCCTCTTAAAATCCCGTAAATATTCTTTTTTACCATTTACAAACGTTCCGCTATTCTCAGCTTAGCGCTTCTTGCCCTTTTATTCTTTTCAATTTCCTTTTCCCCCGGAATGACCAACTTTCCAATCCGTTTGAACGGAACATCCACGTTGCCATATATATCCTTTTCCGGTTCGCCCTCAAACAACCCACTTCTTACAAAGCGTTTAACCAAACGATCTTCAAGAGAATGATAGGAGATCAAACTCAATCGCCCTCCTGGTTTTATCAGTTCAACCGTTTGCAAAAGAAATTCCTTCAAGGCTTCGATCTCCTGATTAACTTCAATGCGAATGGCTTGATAGATCTGAGCAAGAGTTTTGTTCTCTCGTCGTGGGTGCAAATGCTTTTTTACGATCGCATTCAATTGGCTGGTTGTACGAATCTCATCAGAGCGTCTGGCTTCAACAATTGCCTTGGCAAACACAGGGGCTTGTTTCAATTCACCATAATTATAGAACATGATCTTCAAAGCCTTTTCGTCATATTCGTTAACCACCTGATAAGCTGATAGTAAATCTTGCTGATTCATTCTCATATCGAGAAGTGCATCAAAACGCGTGGAGAAACCACGACCAGGTTCATCGAATTGGTATGATGAAACACCAAAATCAGCAAGAATACCATCAACGGTCTTTACACCTTGAAATCTCAGAAACCGCTTTATAAATCTGAAGTTTTCGTTTATAAGTAAAAACCTGCTATCATCAATTGTATTTAAAAGAGCGTCTTGATCCTGATCAAATGCGATCAATTTTCCTTTATTGCCTAATCGGCTTAATATTTCTTTGCTATGTCCTCCGCCACCAAAAGTGGCGTCCACATAGATCCCGTCTTCTTTAATGTTCAATCCGTCTACACTTTCATGCAATAATACCGGATCATGATATTTCATCACCGTCATCTTGACCCATTACTTCTTCAGCCAGATCGGCAAAGTCTACGGTTGCATCGTCAATGGCCTGTTCATAATTTTCCTTATCCCAGATCTCAATGATATTCACAGCCGAAGAGACTACAACTTCCTTTGAGATATTGGCAAAAGCAACCAGGTCTTTGGGTACCAGTAGCCTGCCCGAACCGTCTAATTCAATGAACTTCACTCCAGCGGTGAATCTTCTGATGAAATCGTTATTTATCTTTTTAAACCGGTTCAGCTTATTCACTTTTTGCATCAACGATTCCCATTCCTGCATCGGGTACAATTCAAGACACGGCTGAAAGACTGCTCGTTTCAATACGAAGCCTTTTTGAACCACTGGAGCCAATTGTTTCTTCAGGGCCGAAGGGAGCATGATTCTCCCTTTGGCATCCGCCTTGCATTCGTATGTCCCGATTAAAGCGTTCAAATTTCAATGCTGGTTTTATTGTATAAGAACCAAATCTAATAAAAAATTTACCACTATTTACCACTTTTTACCACCTTTTTATTTTTTTTCTACAAAACGCAGATTACATCGATTAATCGAATTTTATAAATTCATGACACTCAGGTATTTCAGAACGATTATACAGTCCCATTTTTAGTTAAGGATTCCTTAATTATTTAAGTGATTCATCGAAAGTCAAATATTCACCCAATAATTGAGGCCTTTAAATGATTCCTTCATAACCCTTTCATCCGCTGCTGTTTCACTATCACTTGAATAAAATTGTGTAGATTTGCCAAGTATTGAAATTATCAGTGCTACATGGGGAAAGAACTTAGAAAAGAAGGGCATTACAGCTATGTGGAGGTCGGTGATGGCACACCCATAATCATCTTACACGGATTGATGGGTGGGCTCAGTAATTTTGACGGTGTTACCGATTTTTTTAGTCAGAATGGTTATAAAGTAGTTATACCTGAACTACCCATTTATACAATGTCCCTGGTAAAAACAAATGTCAAGACTTTTGCCACTTATCTCAAAGATTTTATCGAATATAAAAACTACGATGAGGTCATCCTTTTGGGGAATTCCCTGGGTGGCCATATCGGGCTATACCACACCAAGTTATTTCCGGAAAAGGTTAAGGCCCTTGTAATCACAGGTAGCTCCGGACTTTACGAAAGCGCAATGGGGAGTGGATACACCAAGCGGAGTGATTATGAGGTTATCAAGAAGAAAGCACAAGAGGTATTTTATGATCCGGCCATAGCAACCAAAGAATTGGTAGATGAGGTATATGCAACAGTCAATGACAGAAATAAACTGGTTAAAACCCTAGCCATCGCCAAAAGTGCTATCAGGCATAACATGGCCAAGGACCTGCCCAACATGTATACACCTACCTGCATCATCTGGGGTAAAAACGATACTGTTACACCACCGGAAGTTGCAGAGGTATTCCACGAACTGCTTTCCGATTCCGACTTATATTGGATAGATAAATGCGGGCATGCAGCCATGATGGAGCATCCTGATGAATTCAATCGTATCCTTATCAAATGGTTGCAGGACCGGGGCTATTAAAGGGTGAACCATGAAGATCAAATCGGCCGAGTTTATTGTGAGCAACAGCGATGTTGCCAAGTGTCCTAAAGGCAAATTACCCGAGTATGCCTTTATTGGCCGGAGCAACGTTGGAAAGTCCTCCTTGATCAACATGCTGGTCAATAGAAAGGATCTTGCCAAAACCTCCGGCAAGCCCGGTAAAACTCAACTCATCAATCATTTCCTGATCAATGACAACTGGTATCTTGTAGACTTACCCGGTTATGGGTATGCGAGGGCATCCAAGGCCAGTAAAAAGACTTTTCAGAAATACATTACCGACTATTTTTTAAAACGAAAACAATTGGTTGCGGCATTCGTGCTTATCGATATTCGGCATAGTCCACAACCTATTGACCTTGAGTTCATGCAATGGCTGGGAATCAACCAGATTCCTTTTGCAATGATATTTACAAAGGCTGATAAGCTAAAACCTAAGGCCATCGAAGAACATATTTCGCAATATGAATTGAAAATGCTTGAAGCCTGGGAGGAAATGCCAACTTATTTTATCACATCTTCTACAAAAAGAATTGGTAAAGAAGAGCTGCTTAACTACATCCATACAATTAATCAGTCGTTGACAAACTGATCAATCCAGAACGAAGCTCAACGGTTTTCCGGTTGCAGCACTTGGGAAGCTTATCTGAAGCAAAGCACTTATTGTAGGTGCAATGTCCGGGATGCTTGTATACTTAACCGTTTGCCCTTGCTTAATCCCCTTTCCATAAAAGATCAAAGGTACGTGGGTGTCATAATTCTGTCCCGTACCATGTGTAGATCCGGTTTGACTGTAGGATATAAATGCCGGTTTGTTAACGATAAGAACATCACCCGATCGCTTTTGATTATAGCCGTTTTTGAGTTGCTGTTCGATACCGTCAAGAAAATCTCCATTGTGAATCGATTCAGCCGTAAAAGCCTTGTCAATATGGCCATAAGTAACCAACTCCTCTACTAAGGATTCCTGAACCTCGATTAAATCCAGGTTCAGTTGTTCAAGAATGTCCCGGTTGATAAATACCTGATTATTGCTCACATTTTCCACCAAATCCCTATTTGTAAACTTCCGCACAATAAATTCGGAGAATCGTGCTTTCAACGAGTCATTTTCAACATAACCTGCTGGAATGCCCTGATCTTTTAAATAGGCAGGGACGTTCACCGCACCATGATCAGAAGTTAGAAAAACCGTATACTGCCCTTTGCCCAGCTCCTGATCAAGAGTGTTCAAGAGTCGTTCAATATCTTTATCCAATCTTATATATGTGTCTTGCACTTCCTTCGAATTCACACCAAAATTATGACCGATATAATCTGTGCTTGAATAGCTTATTGCCAGGATATCTGTATCATCATCCTTACCCAGGTTTTCACCCTTTAAGGCAGCAATCGCAAAATCTGTAGTAATGCTATTTCCGTATGGTGAGCTTTTTAGAATGTCCAGATTTCCATTAGTCAGTGCAAGTTTTTCAAGGTCATAAGGAAAGGTTGCCGTTTCTTTTCCACGGAACCCGCCTTCATAATTATTAAGATCAGAACCACTTTCTGTATACGAATTGATGTCGTAAAGGGTGCTCCAGGTTTTCAGATATGATCTTACAACATCCGAATCATTGAATTGGCTTACCCAAGTTGGTAATTCTTCCATATAATATGAACTGCTAACCCAATTGCCAAGTATTCCGCCTTCAAACCAATAGGCCGCATCGGCCGAATGACCAGCCGGTAAAACAGCTCCTCGATCTTTTATGGAGATTCCAATGGCCTTCCCCCTTTGTTGTGTGAACAACTTGATCTCGTCGGACAAAGTAGAACTCACCATCCTTCGTGGCGAATTTCTATTTGATGGGCTGAATGACCCGACAGGCATGACGGTATCATCTTGTGTGCAATAAACAAATTCTTTATTCTCCTTATCATACCAACTATTCGAAATGATCCCATGATTGCGGGGAGTTGTTCCAGAATAAATCGATGCATGCCCCGGGCCAGTATATGTGGGTATGTAATTGAAATGGTTGTTCTTGCAATTGAATCCGTCCTTGATCAAACGCATAAAACCGCCATCGCCATATTTATTCGCAAATCGTGTTAAATAATCATACCGCATCTGATCCACAACTATCCCAACCACCAGTTTTGGACGATCATTTTGAATTTGTATCTCATCAAAGGATTCAAATTGAGCACTACTGCTTTGAGCCTCAACGAGCACGGCTGACAATATCAAAATCAGAACAGAAAGAATTCGCTTCATTTCAATAATATTTTAGTCCTGCTAAAATACACTTTTTCGACTTTCACTTTCTAAATTAACACCAATATAGTGCCAGATTTGTTTACTTTAGCAATAATTTTTTGCGGATGACTTTTTTTGAGAATATAGGGCGCTATTTCATCATGATAGCCGAGATGTTTAAGAAACCTACCAAGTGGTCGGTCATGAAGCATTTGATCCTCAGAGACATCGATGATCTGATCATTGGGTCCCTTGGAATTGTTGCCTTTATTTCATTCTTCGTCGGAGGTGTAATTTCAATTCAAACCGCTTTGAATATCAGCAATCCACTTATTCCAAAGTATTTGGTTGGGTTTGCAACACGTCAATCTGTGATCCTGGAATTTGCTCCAACTTTTACTTCCATAATCATGGCTGGAAAGGTGGGCTCGTTCATTACGTCAAGCATCGGGACGATGCGTGTAACGGAACAGATCGATGCTCTGGAAGTGATGGGTATCAATTCGTTAAATTATTTGATTTTTCCAAAGACTATTGCCCTAATGCTCTATCCGTTTGCAATAGCGATAGGCATGTTCCTAGGGGTTCTAGGCGGGATGGCAGCCTGTATTTTTGGAGGATATACAACATTGGAAGATTACATTTTGGGTGTACAAACCGATTTCGATAGTTTTCATATGACCTATTCATTTATCAAGACTTTCGTATTCGCGTTCATTCTGGCCACCATTCCTGCCTATCATGGATTTTATATGAAAGGCGGAGCGCTTGAGGTTGGTAAAGCCAGTACAACTGCTTTTGTATGGACCTCGGTGGTCATCATCCTTCTCAATTATATATTAACCGATTTACTTCTTGGATAATGATCGTTGTTGAAAACCTGCATAAATCGTTTGGAGATGCCCATGTATTAAAAGGGATCAGTACCATCTTCGATAAAGGCAAAACCAATCTTATCATTGGAGCCAGTGGCTCGGGTAAGACGGTGTTTCTGAAATGCCTGCTGGGCTTGTTCGATTATGATGAGGGTGTCATTTCCTATGACGGACTAGTATATAAGGAATTGTCCGGTAATGAACAACGAGATCTTCGTGCCAATATAGGCATGGTTTTCCAGGGCGGTGCACTCTTCGATTCCATGAACATTTTGGAAAATGTCATGTTTCCGCTTCGGATGTTCACAAATCTGTCGTTAAGTGAAATGGAAGATCGGGCAGATTTTGTTCTGAAGCGTGTTAACCTGCCGGATGCACACAGAAAGATGCCTAGCGAAGCTTCCGGAGGCATGCGGAAACGGGTTGCAATTGCAAGGGCCATTGTAAACAATCCAAAATACCTTTTCTGTGATGAACCCAATTCAGGATTAGATCCGAATACGGCCATTGTAATCGATAACCTCATTCAGGAGATCACCGATGAATACCAAATGGTTACCGTAATAAATTCACACGATATGAATTCGGTGATGGAGATCGGTGAAAAGATCGTATTTCTTAGAGATGGTAGTAAAATGTGGGAAGGTTCAAACCAAACGATATTCAAGACGGACAATGAGGCTGTTACCAATTTTGTCTATTCCTCGGAATTATTTAAAAAAGTGAGGAGCATGTATATCGACGAGTCAGAAAAGTGATCAATTCCTTCGCTGAACATATACAGTATCAGTATCCAACTCTCCTTTCAACCAAATACTTAGGTCCTTTTCCTTGCTGATAACCAGACTGTCTATAAGCGATTCACGCCAGGTCACTGTTGCTGTAGCAGTGGTATCAACCTGAACAAAATCCTTGTACTCAAGCGTCTGGGCTAGGCTGAAATATTCAAGCTCGGGGAAACGTATTTTCGCCTGTGACCCCAATTCTGAAACTGCGAGGGTTGATTGCTCTTTTTGTTCGATCCGGTAATTAAGATCGGATATTTCCGACTCGAGATCTTCTATTTCTTTTTGAAGTCCGGAAACCACATTCCTGCTTTGTTTTAACTCTTCCCGCGAATCTTCATAAGCTTTTGAGATCAGGTCATAGCTACTGATATCACTTCCCGGTATGGCTACCCCATAATTCCGTAAGTTTGGGTATAACGGATTGTTCTTCAAATCATTATTTAGATCCAGTTGCAGACCCTCAGAGACTTCGTTAAAGGTTCTCAAATAAATGGAATCAAGCTTATAATCCACATCTATGCTTAGAACTTGATAAGCATCGTTCTTACGGATTTTATTCTTTATAAACTCCCCTACCTGGTTTCTTTCTTTGCTTTCGTTATAGACATTAAAAAAAGTAATTCCGGCAGGGATCATAATAATAATGGCGATCAAGGTAGCGATCCTGGCAATAAATTTTCGCTTTTGGGAATTTGCATATTTAAGCATTGGGAAACGCAAAACTTTAAGCACGATAAAGGTTGCCAGGGCTATAAAAATGGCATTGATGGTAAACAGGTACATGGCTCCCAAAGCATAGGTATAACCATTAGATCCCTCGGTAAGTCCCGGTTCAAGGCCTTTGGCCAAACCATATCCTACCGTACAGAGAGGTGGCATCAGGGCCGTAGCGATGGCCACACCGAAAATCACAGTGGCTATTGTACCCTTCTTAGTACGAGCTATGATCAGTGCCAATCCACCAAAAAAGGCGATCAAAACATCACGAATATCAGGACGCGTCCTGCCTAATAATTCCGAAGAATCCTCGCTTAATGGAAACAACTCGAAAAACAGATAAGCGGTTAAAACACTTAAGATCACCATGACCAGGAAATTGGATAATGATTTCCTTAAGGTATCGATATCATTGATGGCAATGGAGAAACCTATACCCAGAATCGGGCCCATAAGGGGTGAAATAAGCATGGCTCCAATTACAACCGCAGTTGAGTTTGCATTTAGCCCGACCGAGCACACAAAAATGGAACAGATCAATATCCAGGCCGTGGCACCCCGAAATGGAATATCGCCTTTTATGGCATCCTCAGTGGCTTTCCTGTCTGTATCTTCCCTGAATCCGAGCAGATCATGAAAATACTTGGAAATGCTTTGCATCAAACTCTTAGGATCCTGACTAGTCTGCCGGCTATTTTCTTCTGCTGCATTTGCTTCATCCTCAGAAAAATTGAATTTACTTTCTTCCATGCTATCCATATTTTTCTCCAAATCGTTCCTTTACCGCTTCAAGTACTTGTTTTATATCCTGCTCCTTGGTCTTTGGAAAGATAAGTAAAACTTCATCCTTATCCACAATGATATAATCATTAAGCCCTTCAACAACTACGATCTTATCCGAAGTAGTCCGGATCATATTTCCCTGGCTGTTTTTGCTCAATACCCTTGCATTCACAATTGCATTTTGATCCTCCCCTTTTTCAAGTTTATCAAACAAACTTCCCCAGGTTCCCAGGTCATTCCAGTCAAATGAAGCAGGAAGCACAAAGACGTTATCGCTTTTTTCCATTATGGCATAGTCCACGGAAATATTTTCAGATTTTGCGTAATTCTCCCTGAGGAAGTCGTCTTCAAAATCTGTATTGTAAACATTTTCTCCATCTATGAAGAGATCATACAACTCCCTCTGATGCATTTTGAAAGCATGGATTACACTTTCACAACTCCATACAAAAATACCGCCGTTCCAAAGGAAATTGCCTTGCTCTAAAAATGATTTCGCAGTGTCAAAATCCGGCTTCTCCCTGAATTGCAGGACCTTCTTAAACTCAGCATCTTGGTCGGTTTTATCGTATTCGATATAGCCATAACCCGTATTTGGAAAGGTAGGTTTAATTCCGAGTGTCATCAGGGCGTTTTGCTCAGCACAAAAATTCATGGCGGCTTCAGCGTCCATTACGAATGCTTCGTGTTGCTCTATCCAATGATCACTTGGAGCAACCATCATTACTGCTTTCGGATTTTCCTTTTTGATCTTAAGTGCCGCCAACAGAATACATGGTGCCGTATTGCGCATGGCCGGTTCTAAAACCACCTGACGTTTGGTGAGTTCCGGTAACTGCTCGAAGATGATTTCCTGATACTGCGCATTGGTCAAAATAAAGATGTTCTCGGAAGGAACAAATTTAGCAAGCCTATCAAATGTGGTTTGCATTAAGGTCTGACCAGTGCCCAGCATATCGTGAAATTGTTTGGGAAAAGATCTGGTACTCACAGGCCAGAATCGGGATCCAACACCACCTGCCATGAGAATCGCATAAAAATTTTTATTCATCTAGTCTTCGATTAGCTGCACCTCTGCGTTTGGATTGAAAAGATACAATTTTCCGGTTTTAATCTCAATACACTCATAGCGCTTTACACGTTTGTTCCCGCGAGTGAAGATCCTACCATTGTAAAGTTTGAATGCCCTTCCGAATGGGATTTCATGAATGAGCTGTAATTCATTTGGCGGATCGAATTGTTTCAGGGCAAATGCCAATTCAGTATCCGTATCACTGCTTGCCTTAGGATTTTTAAAGTGTCTGGCTAGTAAGGGCAACAGCTCATTTGGAAACACTTCCGGTCTCAAAAATGGTAACATCAATCGCTTGAAAGTAAGTTTCCATTCCTTGCCATGGGGTTTAATAAATGGTCCGTAATTCTGATAAGTTTCAAAATGTGCAATTTCATGAAGAAGGGTTATCAGGAATCGAAACGAATTAAGATTCGAATTGATCGTTATCTGATGCCTCCCATCGGTCAATGCCTTATAGTCGCCATGTTTGGTCTGTCTTTTATTCTTGATCCTTATCGATATTTGATCATGCTCTAAAAGTTCATCGATCAAAGTTCTTGCAGACGCCGGAATAAATGGGTGAAGCGCATTATTCATCTGAGCAAAAATAGAAATAATCGTTATATTCACCAGACATTCCTAGCTTATGCTTTTAACCCCGACCTTATTGCTGGATGAAAACAAGTGCAGGCAGAATATCAAGCGCATGTGTGATAAAGCCAGGCGTGAAAATATCGCCCTCCGCCCGCATTTTAAAACCCATCAATCTCTTGAGATCGGGAGATGGTTCAAAGCTGAAGGCATAGATCGAATAACCGTTTCCTCCCTGGGTATGGCGAAATATTTTTCTGCAGAATGGGATAATATTACTGTGGCCTTCCCGATCAATATCCTTGAAATTGAAACAATCAATCATCTTGCGGGGAAAGTATCCTTAAACCTCCTGGTGGAATCGTTGGAAACGGTCAAATACCTTCTCAAACATTTAAATCATGCTGTTGGGATCTTCATCAAGATCAACATCGGTAACAACAGGACAGGCTTAGCCCATAACAAACGGGTTGACATACAGGAGATAATAGCATGTATTGAAGATTCCGATAAATTGAATTTCATGGGATTTCTCGGTCATGCCGGCCAGACTTATTCTTGCCGAAGTAAAGAAGAAGTTCTTGAAACCCACCGAAAAGCAAAAGGTATTTTGGTTGATCTAAAAAATTCTTTTTCATCCGGTTTACGAGAAATCATGGCCTCTTATGGAGATACACCAAGTTGCAGTCTTGCAGATGATTTTTTTTGGTTTTTTGAACTGAGACCAGGAAATTTCGTCTTTTATGATATGATGCAAGTACAAATAGGTGCTTGTAAACATTATTATATAGCTGTAGCCATGGCCTGTCCGGTAGTTGCCCTGCATGCCGATCGAAGGGAGGCAGTTGTATACGGCGGTGGTATACACTT
>CAJIBQ010000273.1_pt1 | contig 40390 bp, 45 predicted proteins | sample 9199391 | NCBI WGS metagenome assembly CAJIBQ01 (sample SAMEA7708309, study PRJEB35096) | sediment metagenome | biome: marine neritic benthic zone biome [ENVO:01000025]; feature: sediment [ENVO:00002007]; material: shallow marine sediment [ENVO:03000034] sea grass bed [ENVO_01000059] ... | reverse complement strand
GAAAAAAAGAAGCTGATTTCAAAAGGAAATGAATTACCCTATCGTATATTAAAACCTGCTAATTCAGATCCCTATACGGATTATCCGCTGATCGTTTTTCTGCATGGGTCAGGTGAGCGAGGTTCTGATAACGAATTACAACTTAAACATGGTGCTGAGTTCTTTTTAAGCGACTCGATCCGTCAAAGTTTTCCAGCTTACATTGTATTCCCACAATGCCCTGAAGGTAAAAGCTGGACCAATACCCAATCTGATCGTTACGATCCAGATTCAGGTTTTATATTTCCGAAGCGACATATGGAAAACCTGCAGCTGGATCTTGTAGAAGCACTTATTGAAGATCTTGTTTCAACTTTAAATATCGATGAGTCCAGGTTGTATGTTGGAGGGTTGTCAATGGGAGGCATGGGCACATTCGAGCTGGTCAAACGCAATCCAAGGCGTTTTGCCGCTGCCTTTGCTATATGCGGTGGTGCAAATCCAGCAATTGCGCGCAGGATACATAGAACCAGTTGGTGGATCTTTCATGGCGAGGACGACGATGTTGTTCCTGTGCAAGCTTCATTATATATACACGATGCTCTGATAAGAAAATCCAGTGATGTCAAACTTTCCATTTATCCCGATGTTAAACACGAGAGCTGGAACAATGCATTTGCCGAACCTGAACTCATGACCTGGTTATTCTCAAAATCTTTGAAATGATAAGAACCAACTATCAAAATTATTTTTTTAGCCTGTTCTTAATTTTAACCATCACGGCTTGTAAGAATGAGAAAACAGAAAATGAGACAACAGAACAGGTCCATGCCAGGACCGAGATCCATAATGATGACCACGTGGATTTAAGCTTGTTTAAATTATTGAAAAGCAGGGATAGCCTGATGTTCGAACGGTCTTATAATCAGGTTGACATGAGTGTACTTGAAGAAATGGCGACTGATGACCTGGAATTCTATCACGATCAGGCCGGTGCTACCTATACCAAAGCCGATTTTATTAAAGGTGCGAGCGGCTTAGCCGATCTTTCCTATAAGGCCCGTCGTGAATTGGTGGAAGGCAGTACAAAAGTGTTTCCAATGTATAACAATGGGGAGTTGTATGCAGCCATTCTTTCTGCTGAACATCGTTTTTATGCAAAAGAACCTAATGAAAAACCGGAATATCTAACCAGCTCAGCAAAGTATACCACCTTATGGGTCCTTGTGGATGATGAGTGGAAAATGAGCAGGATCTATAGTTTTGATCATCGCTCCCCGGAATAAGTTTCACGAGAGATAATCCTGTTTTAATCGAGAAAGGGTCTGTTCTACGAGGTCATCCGATCTGAAGATCGACTTAGGCACATTTATTTTTTGGGACATGTGATCGTGCAAACGGTTAAAGTCCTCAATTAATAGGTCGGATGCTTTCGCACTCAGTTCGAAATTCTCATTAATGGATCGTCTAGCTGATCCAAAACTTACTCTGTTCAGGCCCTGTTGAGCAGCCTGGTCGTTTAATTCTTCGAAAGATCGAAAGAGATGATCCACTTCAGCATTTACATTATTCATGCTTTTTTTAACCAATTGCATGGCATGCTGCATGTCTCCCATAATACATTGTAATCTCATTTCTTCGGGTACTGCCTGCATCACTCTTTCTTTGATCTGATTCTCAACGGCTCCGAGCTTTGAACGTAATGTTTGTTCTTCTTTTTTCAGATGATCACGTTCCCGTTCACTATCGCTTTTCGTGAAAATATTGATCTTATCCAGCAGGCCTACCTGGTCTTTGGCTTCTTCAGCACGACGATGGGCCTTATTAAGATCGCGTTCCAGGTCGCGAATTTCCCCTATCAAGTTTGAAATATCTGTAACCATCAAGGCATCCATTACCTTGGTGACTTCGGTACCCAAATTATTCGAATTCATAATGTTTTGCAATAAATTTCTACTCCTAACAAAATAACGATTTAAACCGTTGCTCGTGCATTCTTATAGATCAGGCTTGAATATTGGAACAGCAAAAATATGGCCCAAAGCTTCAATAGATCCTCTACTGAAAGGCGAAGGATTGTTTGAGGAGGAACAAAATTATCTACCAACATCATCAACATGAACAATATTCCACCTACAAACAGCAGTTTAAATTGCTTTCCGTTTTTCCATTTTAACTGTTGAAACTTGTAAAGCAGGCCAACCTCAACCAGGCCAACAATCAAAAGTGGCAGGTTATCAGAGACGCCAAGAACACGACCGATGCGTTCGTGAAGCATAAATCGCTCATCAGCTGCCAAATAAAGGAATATCAAGGCTTGAGCAGCGTAGAACAAATCAAAATTCAGCATTCCGTTCCCAACACTTTCTTCTTTCGCACTGTAAGACAAATAAAAGTTATAGGCAGTCAAGACAAGAAGTATAGTACAAATAGTAGTATTCAATCCATAAAATAGACCAGCATCATCGAGATCTGTAACATAGTGACGCACATAGTCCTGTCCATTCATGAATTCAATGGCCAAAATAACAAGACTATAAAATGCCAACAGAGGGATCTGCCATTTCATTTAGTTGGTATTAAGAGGACTACATAGATAGGAATATTATAGCGGCATAAAAAAGAAAAACTTTGAATTTTAAAAAAATTCGCTGTATTGCTTAACGCGAAATTCAAAGGTTGTAAATTCAGGATTCGTTGCTTTAATTGCTTTATAAACAGGATTGGAGGCAATACTCAGATTAGCAGCCCCTGAGGAAGATGTTAGTGAAACCGTCTGAACAACCCGATTGTTAATCACAAACTCATTTAGGCGGGGAGTTTGTTTGTTGAGCTGTTTTAATTTTATGCCATGTTCTTGTAATTGTCGCCTAAAAAAGAATTCCGGTCCATTTTTACTGTTCCCGCCGATGAATAAAAGGGTCTCAATATTCGGATACGTTCTCAGGTAGCCAACGAGATCACGCAGTTGTACCTGGGTCATGCCTAAATCGGAAGCATCCATCTTATGACGGACACAAGAATCAACAATATCACAAATTCCAATTTTTCGTTTTATCAGGAAAGATTTTCTTTCATCAATGGCTTTCTTCGAATTGTCATATCTAAGATTCAAATCAAATATCTTGTCGATATATAACCAAAGGGAGTTGTGATAACTCCCATAACAAAAATCGACATCGCGTTCATATAATTTTCCAATTGAAAAACGCGGTGGAGGAAGTGTTCCCACAATTAACTTTTCCGTGTCTTCAAGGATAAAGGGTGGATACGGATGTTCGTGTAAAAAAGAACTGCTCACTGCTTAAGCGTAATCAGAATAACACCTTGTGCACCGCGTGAACCATATATTGAAGCAGCAGCATCTTTTAATACATCGATCTCTTTAACCTCACTTGGTAGGATATAATCAATCGCCGGAACAATGGTCCCGTTCACAACAAATAACGGCGGTTCGTAAGTCTGCAATGTACTTGATCCTCTGATATAGATCCGGTTGTTATCTGTAACTAGTACTCCGGGTACCCTAGCCCTAAGAAGGTCATAAATATTATGAAAACCTTTAACCTGGTCCCTGTCTCCGATCTCGAGATCGTGTATACTATAGGTAAGGTCCTTTCGCGCAACCTCGCCATAACCAATACTTGCCTTTTCAACTTCTTCTTTATCGGCTTCATAGTTGAGGTATACGAAATTCATGCGGTCATTTCCTGAATACTCTGTAGAAAGCAGGCCATATTCAGCTGAGATGATATTGATCGTTTTGACACCTTCGGGCACCATCACCTCAAAGAAACCGCGGGAGTTTGTAACCGCGTCGGTTTTGGTCTTGTCCAAATAAACCACAGCATTGGGAATGGGGTCATCATTGAACTTAATCACTTTGCCAATTAGCTTTTTTTGAGCCATTATTGCTGTGCAACAAGAAATCGCTAAAAGCAGCATTAATTGCTTGATTCTGGTTTTCATAGCCTTATTATTATTCTTTCTAATTTACTAAAAAGCACGATTGTTTTCAAAAAAATACTAATTTTAGTCAGCTAACCTAAAATAAGACCAAATGGGGAAAGGAGATATAAAGACCCGAAGGGGAAAAATCAGACGAGGGACATATGGTGTAAGACGGCCAAGAAAGAAAGATCGACCAAAATTCGTGATCGAAGCTAAAGCAGTTGGAAAAGCCAAACCTAAAGCTGCTGCTGCTAAGAAACCTGCCGCAAAGACCACGGCCAAAAAGGCTACAGCTGCGAAGAAGACGACTGCTGCTGCCGCTAAGAAAACAACATCAGTTGCTAAGAAAACAGCAACAACTGCTAAGAAAACATCAGCAAAGAAGACCACTGCTGCTAAAACAACTAAAGCGAAGGCTGAGCCAAAGGCGGAAGAAAAACCAAAATCTTCTAAGAAATAAATCAAAATCCCGGTTTTCCGGGATTTTTACCTTATAAAGATCAGGTTATTGTTATTGGACAATTCCTCACTAAAACCATAATCTTCGTAATTGAAACCTTTTACATCGTCCAGAGTCTGGGCATTGTTTTCTATCAGGTAGCGTGTCATCAAGCCTCTTGCCAACTTTGCCAGGAAACCAATGGTCTTGTATTCTCCATTACGCAGTTCCCTAAAGCCTATTGCATAGACGGGAACTTTCAAGGCCTTAAGATCAATGGCCTTTGCATATTCATTACTTGCAAGATTCAAAAAGACTTCGCCTTCATCCAATTCATCATTAAGGCTTTGAGTGACTTTCTTTCTCCAAAACCCATAGAGGTTTTTGTTCTTTCCAACTGGGAATTTCGTGCCCATTTCAAGTCGATATGGCATGATCAGGTCCAGTGGTTTCAATAATCCATAGAGCCCTGATATAATCCGAACTGTGTCCTGGAGTTTTTCAAGTTTGTCCTTTGAAAGATTGTATACATCCAAGCCTCGGTAGACATCGCCATTAAATGCGTATACTGCCTGGCGTGACCTTTCCGATGGAAAAGGCAATTCCCATTCTTGATTGCGATCATAATTCAGCTGTCCCAAAGCCGGTGAGATGTTCATCAGTTTGGATAGACTTCTTGCCGACTTCTTTTTCAACAGTCGATTTAGCCTGGCTGCCTCATTCAAGAAACAAGCTTCCGATGTCTGGGGAGTTGGTACATCCGTTTCGAAATCAAGTGACTTGGCTGGTGATAAGATCAATTTCATTTTCGTCTCTTTTCTGCCAAATTTACGAACAAATTCTTAGGGGTAAGAGATGTTTTGCTGATTGTTTCTATAAGCATATAACCGCTATCGATAAGCATTGCTGTGCTTCGCGTATTGCCTCCATTTTTCAATGCAGTTTGCCATGTCATCCGGTAATTCTGAAGTGAAATGCATCCATTTACCGGTTTTGGGATGTTCAAAGCCCAAGGTCCTAGCATGAAGGCCTTGTCTGGGTAAAATCTTAAAGCAGTTTTCTACAAACTGCTTGTATTTCGAAAATGTAGTTCCTTTAAGTATCCGCTCGCCACCATAGCGTTCATCATTGAACAAGATGTGACCGATATGTTTCATGTGAACCCGGATCTGGTGGGTTCTTCCGGTCTCTAATTTGCAGGAAACCAGTGTAACATACCCAAGTCTTTCTATAACTTTGTAATGGGTAACAGCTGGCTTCCCTTTATCAGCTTCTTCACCCTCAAATACCGTGTTCTGCATTCGGTTTTTTGGATGCCTGCCAATATTACCTTCCACAGTTCCCTCATCAGCCTCAACATGACCCCATACCAATGCCACATATTCCCTTTCACTTGTCTTGTTGAAGAACTGATTTGCCAAATGGCTCATGGCATATTCGGTCTTGGCAATAACCATTAATCCGCTGGTGTCTTTATCAATTCGATGCACCAAACCAGGACGTTCGTTTGAATTCTTCGGAAGGTTTTCGAAATGATAGACCAGAGCGTTGATCAATGTTCCGGAATAATTGCCGTGACCTGGATGAACCACCATTCCAGCTTGCTTATTTACGATCAAAAGTTCATCGTCCTCATATACAATGTCAATGGGAATATCTTCAGGTATCAACTGAAATTCATAAGGCGGATAAGCCAGGAGCACTTTGATCTGATCTCCCGGTTTGACCTTATAATTACTCTTTACAGCTTTACCGTTTACATAAATACTCCCTGATTTGGCGGCGGCCTGAATCTTATTACGAGTAGCGTTCTCGATGAAATTCATGAGATATTTATCGATACGCAATGGCTGTTGGCCCTTATCTACTAAAAAGCTATGATGCTCGTACAGATCGTTTCCCTCTTCAGGCCAGGCATCATTTTGGGTAGTCATGTCAATTAGTTTGAAGGTCGTTTACCGTTTCCAAGGACCAGGTCGATCTTAGAGGTTTTGGGTAACAATGTCCCCGGAGAGATTCTTTGACCTTTATGCCGGATCGCAAGTACTTCATCCTTGCCGATATCGTCAGCATAGGTGATCTCTCCAAGTTCAAATCCCAGCGCTTCGAGCGTTGGTCTTGCCTGCCGGATCGTCCGGCGAATGATCTCCGGAACCGGAACTTTCCTGTAGCCAGATGGATTGAGTGTGAGATATATCTTTCGGTTCTCCTTAACCAGTGAGCCGGCTTCTGGTAGCTGTTCAATAACCGAATACCTCGGATAATTCGGGTTGTAATTTGCAGAATCCTGCACAACCATCAAAAGATCCTTATCCTTGAGCTCCATTTGCACTACCTCAAGGGTCTTACCCTGTAATTGAGGCACTTCAATAAATTGGCCGTGGTTTGTTGAAACTTTCAACCACTTTAAGATGAAAAAGCACAGCACAACAGTTGCTACAATGGCCAATGCCAACTGTTTTAAAAACATCTTGCTGGTTAGGAATTTAACTATACTCATTCTTATCCCGATTAAGTAACAAAACTAAACAAATTAATTTTTGTTGTATGGTTACAAATTATATGTAGTTGATATACGCTCGGGGCTTTGAAAAAGTTTTTAGGTTGTTTCAAATATGTATACATTTACCGAAAGATCACCGTTATTTTTTTATGCTGATAAACATCGCAATAGTTATGGGCGGCTTTTCAAGTGAATATGAAATTTCACTGAAAAGTGGTAATGTGGTCTATGAAACCCTTGACAAAAATAAATACAAGCCATATCGAATCCATGTTTTTAAATCCAAATGGGTGTATGTTGACGATGAAGACCAGGAATTTCCACTGAATCGTCATGACTTCTCCCTGGAACTTGAGGGAAGGCGGATTACATTTGATTGTATCTTCAATGCCATTCATGGTACACCGGGTGAAGATGGATATATACAAGCCTATTTCCACTTGTTGAACATACCACAAACCAGCTGCGGCATGTATCAGGCGGCACTGACCTTTAATAAACGAGATTGCCTGAGCGTCTTAAAACCATTCGGTATTAAGATGGCCAAAAGCTATTACCTCAACCATGGTGATGAAATAAATGAAGCAGTTATTGTTCAGGAAGTCGGACTCCCATGCTTTGTTAAGGCGAACAAAGCAGGAAGTAGTTTTGGTATTTCCAAAGTCTACGAACAGAAGGACCTGAAAGCGGCAATTGATCATGCCTTTAAAGAGGATGACGAGGTTCTTATCGAGGAATTTCTAGATGGAACCGAAGTTTCGGTAGGGGTAATTACCTTTGAAGGTAAAATAAAGGTTTTGCCGATTACAGAGATCGTAAGTGAAAATGACTTTTTTGATTATAATGCCAAATACCTTGGTGAGTCACAGGAAATCACTCCGGCCAGGATCAGCGAAGCCATGGCTCGTTCGGTAAGTGAACTGGCAAAATCCATTTATGAAATCCTGGGGATGACCGGCTTTTCCAGAAGTGAATTTATTTTCCGGGAAGGGATACCTCACTTATTGGAAGTCAACACAGTCCCAGGGCTTACTGAGGAAAGCATCTTACCACAACAAGCTGTAGCTGCGGGAATAAGCCTCGAGAAGCTATTTGACAATGCCATCCAGGAAGCCTTAAAATAATTAGTACATTTATAATATGAAACGTGCCATTTTTCCAGGCTCCTTCGATCCAATAACACTTGGGCACTACGACATTATCAGACGTGGACTTACCCTCTTTGATGAAGTTATCGTGGCCATTGGTGAGAACAGCATCAAATCGTATATGTTCACTGTTGATGAGCGCAAGCAATTCGTTGAGGATGCATTTAGAGATGAATCACGTATTAAGGTTAAAGTGTATCAAGGCCTTACCGTAGATTTCTGCAAGGCCATGGATGTAAAATTTATTTTACGGGGTTTAAGAAACCCTGCTGATTTTGAATTCGAGAAAGCTATTGCACATACAAACAGGGACCTGGCTCCAATTGAAACGGTCTTCTTGTTAACCTCGGCCGAAACTTCTTATATTTCGTCGTCCATCGTTAGAGAGATTATTCGAAATAATGGCGATGTTAGCAAATTGGTTCCCGATAGCGTTAAAACCTAAGGAATTTAGGACCTCACTTAATATATTTTATGTCTTTCCCTTTTAAATTGAATTTTCTTGATCATGTTGCCATTCGTGTTGTAAATATGGAGGCTTCTATCAAATGGTATACAGATGTATTAGGAATGGTCCCGCATCAGTATGAGGAATGGGGGGATTTTCCGGTGTTTATGCTGAGCGGTAATAAGGGAGTTGCATTGTTTCCGGCACATTTGGATCATCCGGAATTAAAAATCAAATCAAAAAATGTGAAGATCGACCATTTTGCATTTAATGTCTCAAACCTAAATTTTCAAAAAGCTCAGGATTATTTTGTTTCGATCAACCTGCCCTTCGAATTTCAGGATCATCACTATTTCCATTCAATCTATATGATAGATCCCGATGGACATAAAGTTGAGTTAACAACCCAGGTAAAAGAATTACCAGGTCCTTAAATCTGATCTTCATTAACCAATAGTTTAATGTTGGCATAGGAATTTGAAAGTGCTACTTTCATTTGATCTCCATTTAACCAAACTACTTTGGTGATGCCTTCTTTCTCCTGGGGAAAAAGTTCACCATCATAATCGGTATGCATTTCAAACCAATAGGTGATCTTGATCCTATATTTCCCGTTACGCTTGAAAATATGGTAAGTCATTTCAAGGGGCTTTGTAATTGAAAGACCCAGAACCCCTGTTTCCTCCTCAACTTCGCGAATAGCAGCTTTGTCAATGGTTTCGCGCCTTTCGGCTTTACCCTTTGGCAAATCCCATTTGTTATTTCGATAGATGAAGAGGACCTGACCTTTTGAATTAAATACCTTCCCTCCTGCTGCAATGACATTGGGTAACAGCTTTAGAAATTTCTTCAACCTGTTTTCTTCATCAGAATCGATCAAGTGAACGGCTGCAACTTTTTTAGATTGCAGATCCTTAAGCACCTTTCCGATATTTACAGTATCGAGGAGGTAATTCTTGAAGTTGGTTTCTTCTTTGACCTCCGAGGTTAATACAATGGGCTTATCGCCAACGAAGATTTGATGCATCAATGTTTTAGAGCATGATTCAATGCCATAAAAATAGTATTTTTTAGTAGTTTTGCGCCTATGATTTTCGATAAAAACACCGCCACCACAACTGCAGAGTTATTGCTACAGATCAATGCTATCAAGCTCAGTCCGAATGAACCATTTCAATGGGCGTCCGGCTGGCATTCTCCGATTTATTGTGATAACCGTGTCTTATTATCCTACCCGAGCATTAGAAATTACATCAGAACAGCAATGGCTGAGTTCATCGATTCGAATTATGGTAAGCCCGATGTGATTGCAGGCGTGGCGACCGGAGCTATCGGCATTGGTGCACTTGTAGCCGAAACCCTCAACCTGCCATTTATCTATGTAAGGCCTGAGCCCAAAAAACATGGCAGGCAAAATCAGATTGAAGGGTATTGTGAAAAAGGGCAAACCGTGGTTGTGATCGAAGACCTTATCAGTACCGGTAAAAGCAGCCTGAATGCTGTTAAAGCTTTGCGCGCAGCTGACCTCAAAGTCAAAGGTATGCTTGCAATCTTCACCTATGGCTTCGATCTTTCAAGAGAAAATTTTGAAAAGGAAGACCTTGAGCTTTATACCTTAAGCAACTACGATACCTTGCTGGAACATGCCTTGCAAACCAATTATATCACTGAGGAAGAAATGGCCACATTGTCAGATTGGAAGGCTAATCCTTCGGAATGGAACGCAAGTTGATAGATTGAATGAAAAACAGATATGCAATTAGATTCACCTAAAATCAAAGTAGACAAATCAGCCGATGAAGTCTTTGAGTTTCTAACGAAAATTGAAAACTTCGAAACCCTAATGCCGGAAAGTATAAACAAGTTTGAGATACTTGGAGAAGATTCGTTTCTATTTGCGCTTAAAGGCATGCCGGAGATAGCGCTAAAGGTTAAAGAGGTTCAAAAGCCCAATAAAATAGTCCTGGGTGCTGGTGGCGGAAAAGTAGACTTCGAATTAACAGGTTACATCCAGGAGGTCAATTCGGACACCAGTGAAGTCAATCTTATTTTTACCGGTGATTTCAACCCGATGATGGCCATGATGATCAAAGGGCCTATCAGCAAATTCATAGAAACCCTGGTAACCAGTATCCCTGGACAGATTTAGAACATCAGTTTGATCTGCTTGAGCTCAAAAGCTTGTTCTACATCATCTTCCATCAAAAGCCTTAAGTTTCCATACTCATCTATGCCTTTAATAAAGGCAGGAAAGAGATCGCCCTGTAGGTTTTGAAATGTGGATGGCTTGCCTTTTCGATAAAGTAATTTCTCATAGGCCTCCCTTATTTCCTGCTTTTTACCCGCCTTGATTTTATCCAGGTATGTCTCAAGGTTTTGCAATAAATAATTCAGCAATTCATCAAGGTTGAAGGTTGTTCCGCTTATGGCTTTTAAGGAAGAAGCCTGTGGCAGGTTTCTAAATCGGGTTTGATTTACGTTAAGACCAATACCGATGATAGCTGCGTTAATTTTCTTCTGTTTGGCAATATTCTCGATCAATATCCCACAAATCTTCTTGTTTTCTGACAAAATGTCGTTTGGCCATTTCACCTTGAGTTTTGGGATCTGAACCTTCTTCAGGGTCGTTACAATGGCGAGAGAAGTTGCCATACTAACGTAAAATCCCGATTCCACATTCAATCCATGAATCCTCTTGAACACACTAATGGTAAGGTTTTTACCTGATTCAGATTCCCATAGAGCATCACGTTGGCCCCGTCCCTTTTTTTGGGTTTTGGTAACCACAACGGTCATGTCCTCAAGTTGCTCTTTTGCACTTAAATCACGTAAATACGAATTGGTTGAATCAATGGCATTAAGTTTGATTATTCGCATAGTACCGTTAGCTTTTAAATTATAATTTTCTTAAGAATAAGAAACGCGTTTACCCATAAAAAAGTGATAACTTTGCACAAATTAAAACATTTTAATGACGAAAGGAAATAGTAGTACAGACCAGCTAATAGCGGCAATTTTAAGTGGAATTGAAGATGTTAAAGGACAACGAATAAATATTTTAGATCTAAGAAAAATTGACAACACGGTTTGCGACTATTTCATCATATGCGAAGGTACTTCAAACACACAGGTTAACGCAATAGTTAATTCAATTCAAAAGAAAGTTAGTAAAGAACTCAGAGACAAACCCTGGCATGTGGAAGGTGCAGAAAACGCTGAATGGGTTTTGATGGATTATGTGAATGTTGTTGTACATGTTTTTCAAAGGCATATACGAGAATATTACGACATCGAAAGTCTTTGGGGTGATGCGGTAACAACCGAAGTCAAATCAAGTTATTAAAGAATTAAATGTCTACGAACAAAAACGTAAATAAAAAACCAAAGTTAAGCTCATATTGGATCTATGGCCTCATCCTGGCTATATTTCTGTTTATCAACTTGTTTTCAGGAGGTATGGGCTCAACAGGTACTCAAACCACACCTTCTCAGTTCTTCGAGTTTTTAGAGGAAGGTGATGTGGAACGGGTGATGATCGTCAATAAGCGAGAGGCCAAAGTCTTCCTGGTTCCAGGGGCAGAGTCTAAAGATGCACATAAGGACGCCAGGCGACCGCAATTGCTTCCGATGGCCGGACAGGCACCCAACTATCAATTCGAGTTCGGTGATCTGCAGAATTTTGAAAATCGGCTTGGTGAGATCATCAATCAAAACGAACTCGAAACTGTTGTCAATTATGAGACTGAGCAAAATGTATGGGGTGATTTCCTCTTAACCCTATTACCATTCGTACTGATCATTGGAGTCTGGATCTTTATAATGAGACGTATGTCTTCTGGATCCGGTGGCGGAGCCGGTGGACAAATTTTTAATATAGGTAAGTCCAAGGCCAAACTTTTCGATCAGAATACAGAAGTGAAAACAACGTTCATGGATGTGGCAGGTCTTGAAGGTGCGAAAGAAGAAATCCAGGAGATCGTCGATTTCCTAAAGAATCCGGAAAAATATACCGCTCTTGGAGGAAAGATTCCAAAGGGTGCACTTTTGATAGGACCTCCGGGAACCGGTAAAACATTATTAGCCAAGGCAGTTGCAGGTGAAGCAAAAGTACCTTTCTTCTCTCTTTCAGGATCGGACTTCGTTGAAATGTTTGTCGGTGTGGGAGCATCGAGGGTAAGAGACTTGTTCAAACAAGCAAAAGAAAAATCACCTTCGATCATTTTTATCGATGAGATAGACGCTATTGGACGCGCTCGAGGGAAAAGCAATTTCTCCGGTTCGAATGATGAGCGAGAGAACACCTTAAATCAGTTATTAACTGAAATGGATGGTTTCGGTACGAACACCAACGTGATCGTACTGGCAGCAACCAACAGGGCAGATGTCCTTGATAAAGCCCTGATGCGTGCCGGGCGATTTGACCGTCAGATCTTTGTTGACCTTCCAGATGTGAGAGAGCGCAAAGAGATCTTTAAAGTTCATTTGAGGCCATTGAAAAAAGACGATACAGTAGATACCGATTTTCTCGCTAAGCAAACACCGGGATTTTCAGGTGCGGATATTGCCAATGTTTGTAATGAAGCCGCTTTGGTAGCTGCCAGAAAGAACAAGAAAGCTGTGGGCAAACAAGACTTTTTGGATGCCGTAGACCGGATTGTAGGCGGATTGGAGAAAAAGAATAAGATCGTTACTCCGGACGAAAAGAAAGCAGTTGCCTATCACGAGGCAGGGCATGCAACAGTGAGTTGGATGCTCGAACATGCGGCCCCGCTTGTAAAGGTAACCATTGTACCCCGTGGTCGTTCACTTGGCGCTGCCTGGTATTTACCCGAAGAACGTCTTATTGTCAGACCAGAACAAATGCTGGATGAAATGTGTGCTGCATTGGGTGGCCGTGCCGCCGAGAAGGTAATTTTCGGAAAGATATCAACAGGGGCATTGAGCGATCTTGAAAAGGTCACCAAGCAAGCCAGGGCTATGGTAACTGTTTACGGATTAAGTGATAAAGTTGGCAACCTGACTTATTACGATTCGAGTGGACAGAATGAATTCGGATTCACTAAACCATATAGCGAGCAAACAGCTGAACTGATCGACAAGGAAATATCTGATATCATTGAAGCTCAGTATCAAAGAGCTGTTGATCTCCTTGAGGCTAATAAAGATAAGCTTACGCAACTGGCTGAAGTCCTGCTCGAAAAAGAAGTTATTTTCAAGGATAACCTGGAGAAGATTTTTGGAAAGCGACCATTTAAAAGCACTAATCACGTGCCATCTTTAAATCCGGATCTACCTGAAAACAAGGACCAATCGGAACCTAAATCTGAAGAAGAAGAATAACAACAAGTGAAGTTTTACGCGTCAGATTATAGCCAGACTTTTCATATATTTGATAGATTCAACGATAAATTGGTTAATAGCACCATTCCTAAATGAACCTGTTTCGTAAAATCTTCGGCCCAAAATCTGAGGACTCCCGTGAACGCATAAGTGGTGAGGAGCGTAGCAAGTACATGCCTGAAATTGAGCTTCCGATTGATGAACGCTTTACCATTAACTTCAAGGCCAATGGCGGCAAATTCCTATATTGTGAAAATCAAGATGAGGTCAACGAGAACTTCTTAAACATTCTAGAGGAAAATGAATGGCAGGAAAAGCAGGTGATGATTGTGGATGACCGGCTTGCCGAAAAATTTGAGTCCTTCGATTTGAAGATCACCAAACGCAGTTCAGAATCCAATTATTTTTTTACGACTTGTGAATACCTCATTGCCAATGATGGCTCCCTACTTATCTGTTCGAATCAAATTGCTGAAAAGAAGCTCAGCGATCTGCCACCGAATTTTGTGATCTTTGCGACCACCAGTCAATTTGTGGAAACGATCAGTGAAGGCCTAAGAGGCATAAAAGATAGAAACCGTGATAAAATCCCAACTAATATAACAACTATCAAGCATTTTAAAAGCAGTGAGGATGGTGATTTCCTTAGCTACGGCAGCAGTACCAAAAACCTGTACCTGCTTCTTCTTGAAGATCTTTAATCTGATGCTGTGAAGGAATTATTGATCAGATCGGTATCCGGATTATTTTACGCGATCCTTTTTCTACTCTCATTGCAATCTGAACATGCCTTATTTGTACTGTTCTTTATTTTCGGGCTGATTTGCCTGGCCGAATTCAATAACTTGATCGGTTTGAGAGGAGTTTGGTCCTATCTAATATTCCTGGTGCTTTATCTGTTTTTTGGCTATTGGCAATTCTTCGTACGTACAGATGACGGTTTTCAGGAAGCCGTACGAATACTTCAGGTGATCAGTATGTTTGTATTGTTATTGATGATCAAGGATCTTTTTTCTGAAAAAGAAAGCCCTGCTTTCGTGACTCGCAGGATCATCAACACAACATTTTATTTGTCGAGTGCCTTTGTCTTCATCATCCTGATCGGTAATTATTATGACCCCTTTAATCCGCAACTTTTGTTAGGGACGTTTATACTGATCTGGGTAAGCGACTCATTTGCATTTTTAGTTGGAAAAAGCATTGGAAAACAGAAGTTGTTTCCGAGAATTTCACCAAAAAAAACGGTGGAAGGATTTCTTGGAGGATTGTTTTTTGCCTGCTTGAGCAGTTATTTCATCGCCAAATATACCGATACCTTGTCATTCAATAATTGGTTGGTTCTGGCCGTAATCGTTAGCGTATTCGGGACCTTAGGCGATCTGGTTGAATCCAAATTCAAAAGGCAAGCCAATGTAAAGGATAGTGGTATAATCATGCCCGGACATGGTGGCCTACTTGACAGATTGGATAGTATTATATTTTCAGCACCATTTATATATTTGTTCTTAACTATAATCAAAGATGTTTCATAAGGAAGGCCATAAGATCATTTTCACCGCCCTGGTAATCGTTGTGGCTGTATTTTTGCTTTCCGATAGTTTTATACAGCTCGCCTGGCTGAACAAGGTTATTCAGATCGTTCTCCTCATATGCTTTATTCTTATTCTTCAATTTTTCAGAAATCCAAAGCGCCACACTGTGCTGAACGACAATCAGGTCATGGCTCCGGTTGATGGAAAGGTTGTTGCTATCGAGGAGGTTGAAGAAAAGGAATATTTTAAGGATCGACGCATCCAGGTAAGTGTGTTCATGTCACCGATCAATGTCCATGTTACCCGCTTTCCTATTGGAGGCCGAGTGAAATTAAGTAAATACCATCCAGGCAAATACCTGGTAGCCTGGCATCCGAAATCAAGTGAGGAGAATGAACGAACAACCGTTGTTGTTGATAATAACGTTTTTGGCCAGGTGCTATACCGGCAGATTGCAGGTGCCCTTGCAAAACGCATTGTAAACTATGCCCGGGAAGATGAGGAAGTGATGCAGGGAGCTGATTCGGGATTTATTAAGTTTGGTTCGAGGGTAGATTTATTTTTACCTTTAGATACATCGATCAAAGTTAAATTGAATCAAAAAGTACGCGGCGGAGAAACGGTAATTGCCGAAATGCAATGACATCTGACGAATTGAATAAGGAATTTGACGAAGCAGTTAATCGCATTAACTCACATCATGAGCCATTTCCGGCAGATGTGCTACTGAAATTATATGCTTATTATAAAAAGGCGACGAATGACTACGGCAGGCCTGGTAGCAAGAAACCGCTGATCAATGCATTCAAAACCAATGCCTTATTTCAAGCCAAGGATATTTCTCAAGATGAAGCCAAACGGAAATATGTAGAGTTGGTCAACAACTACTTCCTGTACAGAAAATAATTATATCAATTTAGATTAGCCAGGCTTGATTTTAATGTTTCGATCTTGGCCAGGGCGTCCGCTTCTTTTTTCCGTTCGCTGGCAACTACCTGTTCAGGGGCATTATTAACAAAACGCTCATTGGCCAATTTCTTTTGAACAGATTTTAAAAATCCTTCGGTATATTCAAGCTCTTCGGTAAGCTTGCGAATTTCCTCTTCTACATTAATCGATCCCCTAACAGGTATATAGTAGGTGTTCGACTTAACCCTGAATGTAAGAGCGCCTTCCACCTTGGTTTCTGAATAATCAAGGCCTGAAAGGTTTCCAAGCTTGCGAATAACCGGATCAAATGCTTGCGTTCGGTTCTCCTTATTTATGACTACCAATTCCAATTGTTCTTTATTTGGAATATTTTTTTGCTTTCTTATCGTCCGAATCCCGGATATAACTTCAGCAGAAAATTCGAAATCTGAGATTAGCGTCACATCATGAGTTTTAGGTTCAGGCCATGATGCGATGATCAGCGCTTCATCTGGAGTACGGTCTTTAATGTGTTGCCAGATCTCCTCACTGAGGAATGGCATAAAGGGATGCAGGATTTTCAGGTTCTTTTCCAGGAGTAAAATGACAGCCTCATAAGTCTCACGGTCTATGGGCTGTCCATATGCAGGTTTTACCATTTCCAATAACCAGGAACAGAAATCATTCCATATGAGCTTATAGGTCTCCATTAAAGCATCGCTGATCCTGAATTTCTCAAAATGATCTTCGATCTTTACCAGGGTTCTATTGAATTTGCTTTCGAACCATGAAATACTGATCCTGGCATAATCCGGCTGGGGAATATCAACGACCTCCCAACCATTGATAAGCCTGAAGGCATTCCAAACTTTATTGGCAAAGGCCTTTCCCTGTCCGCATAATGACACTTCGAATGGCAGGTCATTTCCAGCAGGAGAACACATAAGCATGCCCACACGAACACCATCAGCGCCATATTCATTCATCAATTCAATTGGATCCGGAGAGTTACCCAGGGACTTTGACATTTTTCGTCCGATCTTGTCCCTAACAATTCCGGTATAGTATACATTTTTAAAGGGATACTCGTCGCGGTATTCATAGCCTGCAATGATCATCCGGGCCACCCAGAAAAACATGATCTCAGGAGCAGTTACCAGGTCGTTGCTTGGATAATAATAATTTATATCGGGGTTATTCGGTTTACGAATCCCGTCAAAAACGCTTATTGGCCATAACCATGAGGAGAACCAGGTATCCAAAACATCAGACTCCTGACGAAGTTGTTCGGATGTGATACTTGGATCCCCGGTTTTTGCCTTGGCAAGATCCGCAGCTTCTTCGATGGACCTGGCCACTACAAAGTCATTCAGGCCATCACCATAGTAGTATGCCGGTATCTGGTGACCCCAATAAAGCTGTCTTGAAATATTCCAATCCCTTATATTTTCCATCCAGTTCCTGTAGGAGTTCTTGAACTTCGAAGGAAAGAACCGAATGGTGTCATTCATGACATTGTCCAGAGCAGGTCTTGATATGTCTTTCATATTAAGAAACCACTGAACGGAAAGTTTTGGCTCTATTACGGCCTTAGTACGTTCACTGGTCCCCACTTTATGCGTATAGTCCTCGATCTTGACCATCAGACCAAGTTCTTGCAGTTCTTTTGCAATGGCTACCCTGGCTTCTTCCCTGTCAAGACCTTGATAGTGCAGTCCATAGGTATTTAAAGTACCATCGTCATTAAGGATATCGATCGCTTCCAAATCATGTCTATCGCCTATTTCCTTGTCATTGGCATCATGTGCAGGTGTGATCTTCAAACAGCCGGTCCCGAATTCCATATCGACATAATCATCAAATAGGATCGGTATTTTTCTATCAGCCACCGGAACCGTGACTTGTTTGCCTTTGAGATGCCTGAAACGCTCGTCCTTGGGATTCACACAGACGGCAGTGTCCCCTAAAATGGTCTCAGGACGCGTTGTGGCTATGGTAACAAATCCGTCTTCACCAACCAGCTTATAATTGACATAGTACAATTTATCTGTACGTTCTTCATGAACGACCTCTTCATCCGATAAGGTGGTCTGGGCGACCGGATCCCAGTTTACCATGCGATAACCCCTGTAAATCAGTCCCTTGTTAAACAAGTCAATAAAAACATCGATTACCGATTCGGACAGATCATCATCCATGGTGAATTTTGTACGCTCCCAATCACAAGAAGCGCCAAGCTTCTTGAGTTGCTCTAGAATTATACCACCGTGTTTATGTGTCCAATCCCACGCATGTTGTAAGAATTCATCTCTTGTTATATCAGACTTTTCAATGCCTTCCGCACGCAATTTCGCAACAACTTTTGCTTCTGTTGCGATTGAGGCGTGGTCGGTTCCAGGCACCCAACAGGCATTAAATCCTTGCATTCTGGCCTTCCTGATCAGAACATCTTGAATAGTATTGTTCAACATATGTCCCATGTGCAGTACGCCAGTGACATTAGGAGGCGGAATCACGATTGTGAAGGGTTCGCGATCATCTGGTTCTGAATGAAAATAACCATTTTTCATCCAGTATTCATACCATTTTCCCTCTACTTTTTTCGCATCGTACTGAGACGGAATGCTCATACTTTGGAATAGTTTTTGAACATTAAAGAGCAAAAGTACTTATATTTTGAATTTTAAGGAATTATTAGAGTACTAAAACGAGGTTAAATGATTAGGTGTAATGCATTACATCTAATAATTTTGTGAAATGAACAAAAAGTAACTATGTTTACGTTCAATTAAATCTAATTGTGATGAAAAAAATAATACCATTATTGTTCGTCGTATTGATTGGTTTTGCAGTCAATGCCCAAGAAAAGAAGGTAGCTAAGATCGAGTTTGAAACAGAAACCATCGATTACGGTACTATCGAGAAAGGTGCCGATGGTGTGCGCATATTTAAATTCAAGAACACTGGTAACGCCCCACTTGTCATCACCAAAGTTAAATCGAGTTGTGGCTGTACTGTTCCTAAGAAACCAGAAGATCCCATACTGCCTGGTGACACGGGAGAGATTGAAGTTAAATATGATACCAATCGTGTCATGCCTATCAGAAAGACTATTACGGTAACATCAAACGCCCAGCGGCCAACTGTTGCACTTAAAATCAAAGGTAATGTCATCGATCCAAGTAAAACGGGTGTTTTAGAGAAGAAAAAGAAAAGTATGATTGAGCAATAATCACTACTGAAAAAAAATAGAAAAGCTCTCCTTTTGGAGGGCTTTTTTTATAGCAGATCCTCGAGCTTGAATTCAAATTTCATCGGAACACCTTGACGGTCAACTATGAGTTTGATACGTTTGCCGGAATCACCATAAAACATATGAATTACCTGTTGCATGCTGAATAAATGAGCATGTCTGTTATTCACATTTAAAATAATGTCGCCAATTTTCAATCCGGCCTTATCTGCCGGCGAACCCTCGCGCACCTCAACAATGGCAAAAGAAGGAGCAAGTAAGTACTTGTATGAACCCGTAAAAAGGATCTGTTGTTGTGCTACAGACTGATTATCGGTTCCGTATGGATTCAGGTCCATTTTTCGATCCACTTCCCTAACCACTCGAACACCATCATGTTCCAATTCAATACCACTCATATTATAGTAGAATGGCGAGCTGAAGTTACTATTTCGCTTCAAGGTAACAGCATTATTCCTATAATCGAAAACCCAATTGAAGCGTTTAAGAACATTGCCCGAAACACTGCCGCTGCGTTCTTTGAATTTTCTGGCAAAAGAGATCGATAATGAATCCGGGAAAGCTACGTTTACCCTTTTCATCTTATGCCCGGCAATTTCAAAAGCTTCAATTTTCGCTCGTTTACCATAAACACGGCCACTAAGACCTCTTCCAAGAAAATCCTGGAAATGTTTCTCTGGCACATGTATTTCTTTATCTTCCTCTTCAAAAAGCCATAACGAATCGCTGCCGCCACTGTCAATCAACATTTTCACCGGAATTTCAGCACCTTCCATATAAATTTTGGAATCGATGTACGGCTTGTTATTAAAGAAATCCAGCCTCAGGGTTTTACAGTTTCTGCAATTTCTTGCGGTATAAAATTCAGGAATATAAAATTTAAAATAACGGGCCGAATAGTTTATCTCAACCACGAAATCCTTTAAAAAATCAAAACCGATGATGCCATGGATAGGCACACCCAATCGCGGGGCAAAGTTCAATTCCGGATCGAAGATCGCATACAGGTCTTGGTTGATGTTAACGGCATTGCCAATACGAAAGATATTGTTTCTCGACCTTATGGCCTCAACCGCTGTGCCCTCCCCAAGACCACGTAAATAGATACGCTCGGCTTGATTGATCTGAAGGGCTTCACTGATATTCAGAAAATTAAAAATGATCGGTTTGCTCACTCCGGTATCCAATAAAAAGGAAAGCTCTACACCATTGATCTCAACTGGAAAAACAATAAGATTATTGATCAATTGAAACTTGATCTTACCGCTTTTTCCTTTCTGAAGAATAAAGTTTCCCTGAGAAAAGACAGGAAGGGCAAACAAGGAGAACAGTAGGCATAAAACAATTTTCTTTCTCATAAATATTATCCTATAATCAAGTTACAAATCTTTTGCATATTTAATTCCAGTCTACTTAGAATTTAGAAAAACTTTAAGAATATTTTCGCAACTTTGCATACTAAATAAAGCCTGACATGCCAACTATTTCTAAAAAGGGGAAAAGCATGCCTCAATCACCCATAAGAAAACTTGTTCCTTATGCCGAGGCTGCTAAGGAAAAGGGGATTCATGTCTTCCATCTGAACATCGGGCAACCGGATATTAAAACACCAAAAGTTGCTCTGGATGCAATTAAGAATAATAAACTCGAAATCGTTGCTTACAGTCGCTCGGAAGGATCGGATGAGTACCGTGAAAAAATTGCAGGTTACTACGAGAAACATGGTATAGCAGTCGATAAATCGGACATCATTGTAACAACCGGAGGTAGTGAGGCTCTTTTATTCACTTTCGGGAGTATAATGGATGAAGGTGACGAGGTAATCATTCCTGAACCTTTTTATGCCAACTACAATGGATTTTCCACTGCTTCAGGTGTTAAGGTGGTCCCGGTGGTCTCGAGTATTGACAACAATTTTGCGCTGCCTCCAATCGAGGCATTCGAAGAACTTATAACGCCAAGAACCAGGGCCATTTTGATTTGTAACCCCGGAAACCCAACCGGATACTTGTACAGCAAAGACGAGATAAAGAAGCTTGCCAGAATCGTTAAAGAACATGACCTTTTTATAGTTGCTGACGAAGTTTACCGTGAGTTCGCTTATGACGGACAGGAGCACTATTCGATTATGCAGGAAGCAGGCCTGGAAGAACATGCCATCATGATCGATTCTGTTTCTAAACGATATAGCATGTGCGGGGCGAGAATTGGTTGTATCGTTTCAAAAAATCGGATGGTTATCGGAACAGCGCTGAAGTTCGCACAAGCCAGATTGTCACCGCCCACTTATGCTCAGATCGCCGCTGAAGCTGCTCTTGAAACACCCCAAAACTATTTCGATGAAGTCATCAGGGAATATGTTTCCAGGCGAAATACGCTTATTCAAAAATTGAATGAAATCCCGGGAGTAAAGGTTGGCGTTCCAAAAGGGGCATTTTATTGCATTGCAGAACTGCCTGTTGAAGATGCCGATGATTTTGCACAATGGTTGCTTGAAAATTTTGAATGGAACGGTCAAACTGTTATGGTAGCTCCTGCAGCCGGGTTTTATTCCTCTCCGGGATTGGGTAAAAACCAAATTCGAATTGCTTACGTACTTAAAGAAGCAGACCTTATCCAAGCTGTTGAAATCTTGAAGATGGCACTTACCCACTACAGATCGGAATGAACAAAATTCAAAATAAATCGCTGAAGGCACATAATACCTTTGGAATTGATGTCACGGCCAAACGTTTCCTTTCCATCGAATCGGAATCTCAATTGATCGATGTCCTTGAAAGCTTAAGGAATGATGAATTTTTCGTGTTGGGCGGTGGTAGTAACTTATTACTTACCAAGGATATCGATGCACTTGTCCTGCATATTGATATTAAGGGAATTCAAATCGAAGAAGAGGACGAGAATTTCGTTGTACTCAGTGCCAATGCAGGGGAGAATTGGCATGAATTTGTGCAATACTGCATCAAAAACAATTATGGAGGAGTTGAAAATCTGTCGCTTATCCCGGGGAATGTAGGCACCGCCCCTATTCAGAATATCGGTGCTTATGGCGTGGAATTAAAAGATGTTTTTGACTCATGCCGGGCAATTCATGTGAAGTCCGGAAGGATAAAGGAATTTGCAAAATCCGAATGTAATTTTGGATACCGAGATTCGATCTTCAAGTCGGAAGCTAAAGGAGAATATATAATAACCAAGCTCAGGTTGCGCTTAACTAAAAAGGCTCATGAGATCAATATAGATTATGGGGCAATTCGGGACCACCTTAGTTATAAAAAGATTTCGCTTCCGACGATCAGGGAGGTGGCTGATGCGGTTATCGCAATTCGCCAGTCGAAGTTACCAGATCCAGCCATGATAGGAAATAGCGGAAGTTTTTTTAAAAATCCTATTCTTTCAAATGGCCAATTCAAAGCCCTTCAAAACCAATTTCCAGATATGCCTTCATACCATGTCTCTAAAGAAGAGATCAAGATCCCTGCTGGCTGGTTGATCGAAAAGGCGGGTTTTAAAGGCAAGCGTTTCGGCGATTATGGGGTTCATGAAAAACAGGCTTTGGTACTTGTAAATTATGGTTGTGCGAGTGGTGAAGAAATTCTTAAATTATCTGAGTTGATTCAGCATACCGTATATCGAATCTTTAATATTAAATTAGAAGCGGAGGTCAATATTATTTAAATTAGAGCGTTATGGTTTTTTGATGCATGTTTCATCGAAATACTTTTCACTAAACTTTCATAAACCAGTTGGTTTCAAAATTAGAACAACATATTGTAGGCTTACTCAAAGAAGGGGATAAACGTGCGATTCCACTCATCTACGAAAACTATTCCGACACCTTGTATGGCGTGATTCAAAAGGTCACAACAGATGAGGCACTAGCAGAGGATGCCTTGCAAGAAACCTTCATTAAGGTCTGGCGTTATGCCAAGAAATACGATGCATCAAAGGCCAAACTATTTACATGGTTGTATAGAATTGCAAGAAACACTGCTATTGATAAATTACGAAGCCATAATTTAAAATTTGAACGTGAAGTCCAAATAACCGACTCAAACGTATATAGACTACCAACAATGTCTTTAAATCAGGATGCAATTGATTTGAAGAAGCATGTTGAGACCCTGGATGCAAAATACCAGATCGTGCTGCAAGCCTTGTTTTTTGAAGGTATGACGCAGCAGGAAGCAAGTGATGAATTGGATATTCCGCTTGGTACGGTAAAGTCCAGGTTAAAAATTGGATTAAGGGAACTTAAAAAGATCTATAATCCATAACACAATTAACCATGGAAAAAAAAGTACATGATTTCTTAAACTCAGGATTACTTGAAAAGTACCTTTTAGGTGACACTGGCCATGCTGAGTCCTTACAGGTCGAGCAATTTATAGCCATGTACCCTCAGGTAAGAGACGAGTATATGCTGCTTCAGGATCAACTGGAATTGACGTCCAGGGCGCAAGCTGTGAAATCACCTGATGTGCTTAAATCAGTTATGTATGCCCTTGACGATTCTAAGGTGGTTGAACTTTCTAAAGGCCGACGTATTCGAAGTTGGATTACTATTGCTGCCAGTGTAGCGGCAGTGTTATTCGCTGTTACCTCTTATGTTTTCTATAATCAAAACCGTGTTTTAGTAGATGAGAACGATACCATTGCAGAAGAAATTTTCGATTTACGAAGCGATATAGATAAGAATAATGATATGCTTGACGGTGTCATGAGACAGCTCATGAAACTGAACAACCCGGAAACTCAAAAATATGTTCTAAGGGGTAATGATCGGGCTAAGGATTTGAAAACGGTAGCTTATATCAACCCTGTTGAAAAATCGACGTTGATAGACGTGGTATCTTTACCAGAGTTATCTCAAGAACAATGCTACCAAATGTGGGCACAGATGCAGGACAAAATGGTCAACCTTGGGATATTGGATGAGGCCGACAGAAACCTCCAACCCATTCCTTACATAGAGAATGCTGTGAGTTTGAATATCACCATCGAACCTAAAGGTGGGAATGATAAGGCGTCTCTGGAAAATTCGGTTGCTGAAATACCTTTAAAAATTAAAAACAACTAGTTAATATTATCGCGTGATCAATAAAGCCCCTTGATTGATAAAATCAAGGGGTTTTTTTGCATTAAAACCTTATCTTTGCACAAACGTTAGAAATGAAACTGCTTTTAATAACCCTTGTTCTTCTATTGCTTGCTGTTGCCGGAATCGCCATTAAGATCTGGGCAAAAAAAGGCGGTGAATTTGCAGGTACTTGTGCCAGTCAAAATCCGTATCTCAATCAGGAAGGTGAAAACTGTGGATTCTGTGGAAAGACACCCGATCAGTTTCAGGATTGTACCGAAATCAATCATAAGAGCTGATATAAATTATTGTGCTCGAGGTTCTATTCTATACATTTCTTCTTTTCCTTATTGTACAATTCTATTTTTTCGGATTTCTCTTCTTGAAATTCGGTTTCCATAAGCCCATCGAACCGAGCCTTAAAAAGATCGCCATTTCCGTTTTGGTCTGTGCTAAAAATGAAGGCGAAAATCTAAAATCATTCATTCCAAAGATCTTAGCTCAGGACTATTTGGAATTCGAATTGGTCCTGATAAATGACAACAGTACAGATCATACACTTGAGGTGATGAAATCATTTGAAGCATCTTACGAAAACGTGAGGGTAGTTGATGTAAAACCTGTAGAGCACTTTTGGAATAACAAGAAATATGCCCTGACCCTTGGGATCAAAGCGGCGAGTCATGATTTTCTTTTATTGACGGATGGCGATTGCATGCCAAGATCTGATCAATGGATCAAATCGATGAGTAGACATTTCACCAACAAAAAGACCATCGTTTTAGGATATGGTGCCTATAAGAAAATTAGAGGAAGCTTGCTTAATATGCTGATACGATTTGAAACTTTGCTGACAGCCATTCAGTACTTTTCGTACGCCATTGCCGGAAGCCCGTATATGGGAGTCGGACGTAATCTGGCCTATCGTAAAGACGAATTCTTTAAATCGGATGGGTTTAAAAGTCATTTGAATATTCCATCTGGCGATGATGACTTATTTATCAATCAAGTGGCCAATAATGAAAATACAAGCATAAATTATCTTAGAGAGGCCACGACCGAGTCCCTGCCATCGAAACACTTCAGCCAGTGGTTTCATCAAAAAAGAAGGCATGTCACAGCGGTTAATCATTATAAATGGAAGCATAAATCGATGCTTGGCATTTTTTACCTGAGCCAGATTCTCTTTTGGGCACTGAGTTTTATTTTACTGATAACAGGTCACAAAATCAGCCTGGTTCTTTCATTTTTCCTGATTAGGATATTATTTGTTTCATTTAGTTATTCATTGGCTGCAAGGAAGTTAAAAGAGCTCGATCTCATTTGGATTTGGCCATTCCTGGAGTTGTTTTTAATTCTCGGTCAATTGGTTATCTTTATATCCAATCTTACCTCAAAAACGCATCGTTGGAGATAAAGGACGCCATTAAAAAAGCCAGGGAGAATAATCAGTTTGCTTTTAATTTCTTGTTGGACACGTTTTGGAATGATGTCTATGGTTACCTCCTCAAACGTACCAAAAACGAAAACGATGCCGAGGATATATCCATTCAAACCTTTTCACGTGCGTTCGATAAAATTAGCACATTCGATGAGCGCTATAAATTCAAAACCTGGTTGATCACGATTGCAAAAAATATTCATGTTGATTTTCTGAGGCGTAAAAAGACCAGTTTTTCTCACGAAACGACCGAAGAAGATGAAGAGCGAGTTTATGATATCATCGACGAATCTCCTACCCCGGAAGACAAGATCATTACAGAGCAGAACCTGGCAAAACTATTGCGTGATATTAAAAAACTGAAACCGCATTACCAGGAAGTCATCCATTTAAGATATTTCAAGGAAATGACCTATCAGGAGATCTCCAAAGCATTGAATGAGCCCATGAATAATATCAAGGTGAAGCTGTTGAGGGCCAAAAAACTCTTAGCTGAAATCATTCAGGAAAAATGAAATTCGATTTAAAAAAGTTAGGTCCGGGATTATTGTTTGCCGGTGCCGCCATCGGGGTTTCGCATTTGGTACAATCTACACGTGCCGGTGCCGACTTTGGCCTGGGGCTTATCTGGGCCCTTTTGCTTGTCAATCTTTTTAAATATCCATTTTTTCAATTTGGACCACGCTATGCTACAGCTACCGGTGAAAGTTTATTAGACGGCTATCGGAAATTAGGCCGTGGAGTATTGATCGCCTACTTCATCCTCACCTTTGCAACCATGTTTACCATTCAAACCGCGGTGACCATTGTTACAGCAGGACTTGCATCCTCCCTTTTCGGTGATTTTGTGAGTATTGAAGTTTGGACGGTGATCATTCTTGGAATTTGCCTGGTCCTTCTCACCCTGGGTCGGTATAAATTGCTCGATAGCCTCATTAAGATCATAATTATAATCCTAACATTGAGCACAATCCTGGCTGTTGTTATGGCTTCTTCAAAGAATACTGGACCGGTTAATTTCAGTCAGATTTTACCTGATAACAGCATTGAAATTGCATTTCTCATAGCATTTATGGGATGGATGCCTGCTCCACTGGACATTTCGGTTTGGCATTCGCTTTGGGCTATTGAGAAGAAGAAGGATGTCGGTGAATTTAGTCCGAAAACCGCCCTTTTCGATTTTAACGTCGGTTATATCGGAACCGTTGTACTTGGAATCGGCTTTGTTTTGCTTGGTACCCTAATCATGCATAACAGCGGGGAATCATTTAGCGGTACCGCTGGCATTTTTGCCAATCAACTCATAGACATGTATACTACCAGTTTGGGAGATTGGTCTTACGTAATCATAGGGATCGCCGCATTTACAACGATGTTCAGTACAACCTTAACCACTCTTGATGCCTCACCAAGGGCTATGCATAAGACAACAGAACTCCTTTCTAGCAGAAGCTCAAAAAACGGATATTATGCATGGATTGGACTACTGGCATTAGGCACCATTTGTATTTTTTTCTTTTTCGCATCGGAAATGGGTCTTCTGGTGAAAATCGCGACTATCCTTTCCTTTTTAACCGCACCATTTTATGCAATATTAAATTACAAACTGATAAGTAGTAAGCATACACCAAGCAAATGGCGGCCCAATGGATTGATGCACCTCTTGAGTTGGGCTGGAATTCTATTTTTAATAGGATTTGGCATATGGTTCCTAACTACATTATAAAGGGAATACTTCGTATCTTTGTCAACTGAATTTGACACCATGAAAACGGAAACTGCTTCAAATATTATCCCGGGGAAACATCCCAAGCCCAAGTGGCTGAGGGTAAAACTACCTACAGGTAAGAAATATACAGAACTTCGTGGATTGGTCGATAAGTATAATCTGAATACCATTTGCACCTCAGGTAGTTGCCCCAATATGGGAGAGTGCTGGGGTGAGGGCACTGCTACGTTTATGATATTAGGCAATATCTGCACTAGATCCTGCGGCTTCTGTGGTGTTAAAACGGGAAGGCCGGAAAGCGTGGATTGGGATGAACCCGAGAAAGTAGCCAAATCGATCAAGATCATGAAGATCAAACATGCAGTCCTGACCAGCGTTGATCGTGATGATCTCAAGGATATGGGAAGCATTCTATGGGCCGAAACCGTTAAGGCAGTGCGACGATTGAATCCTGAAACCACTATGGAGACGTTGATTCCTGATTTTCAAGGTATTGAAAGACATATCGACAGGATCCTGGCTGTTAAGCCCGAGGTAATTTCCCATAATGTGGAAACGGTAAGGCGACTTACCCGCGAAGTACGAATTCAGGCGAAATATGACCGAAGCCTAGGGGTCTTAAAATATTTGAAGGAACAGGGTCAGCGTCGGACCAAATCAGGAATTATGCTCGGATTGGGAGAAACTCGGGAGGAGGTAATTGAAACTTTGCATGACTTAAAGGCAGCTGATGTTGATGTAGTGACCATTGGGCAATATTTACAGCCGAGCAAAAAGCATTTACCTGTCAAACAATATATTCTACCAGAGCAATTCGCGGAATATAAGCAAATAGGGCTGGATCTTGGTTTTCGACATGTTGAAAGCAGCGCATTGGTTCGTTCTTCCTACAAAGCTCAAAAGCACATCGATTGAAAATGATTCGGGTTGGGATAAATGGCTTTGGACGAATTGGCCGACGACTGTATCGGTTAATACAAGATAAAGCCGATCTTAAGGTTGTTGCCATTAACGATCTGGCCGACGAAGGTACTCTTGCCCATCTTTTGAAGTACGACAGCATACATGGGGTTCTCGATTCGGACGTAAGCCATACCGAAGATCACATTGTTATTGGGAACCACTCTATGAAGGTTACCCATCATGATCATCCTCAGCATATAAATTGGTCTGCGAGCGACTGCGACGTGGTCATTGAGGCTACGGGTAAATTCAAGAACAAAGAAGAACTGTCTCATCATATAAACAATGGCGCTTCCAGGGTCATTTTATCGGCACCACCAATTGATGAAAGCATTAAAACCGTGGTCATCGGGGTCAATGATGCCGACTTAACCGCTGAAGATCTCATCATTTCAAATGCATCCTGTACCACCAACAATGCCGCACCAATGATGCAAATCATTGACGACCTCTGCGGCATAAAACATGCCTATATAACGACAATTCATTCCTACACCACAGACCAGAGCCTGCACGACCAACCACACAGGGATCTCCGCAGAGCTCGTGCCGCCGGTCAGTCCATAGTACCTACAACTACCGGAGCTGCAAAGGCGTTGACGCGTATTTTTCCGGAATTATCTGATGTGATAGGCGGTTGCGGCATTCGAGTTCCAGTGGCCAACGGATCCCTTACCGATGTTACCGTAAACGTCGATAGACCCATTTCACCAGAAAAGATCAATGCTGCCTTTAAAAATGCCGCCGAAGATAAATATCAAGGAATCCTACAGTATACGGAAGATCCCATCGTTTCGGTTGATATTATCGGCAACCCGCATTCTTGTGTTTTTGACGCCCAAATGACCTCCGTAATCGGAAATATGGTGAAATTGATTGGATGGTATGATAATGAGACAGGATATTCGACAAGAATTATTGATTTAATCTATAAAATTTCACCGGTTGGCTAGGAACCCTAAAATTGCAGAAAAAAGGAAAAAAGATGCATTTTGTCGAACATTTTGTTATATTTGTCGATAAACCTGACTAATAATGTCCCGAATCAAATATTACATATTTGTAATTTTTGTGCTCTTCTTTTCTATAAATTATTCTCAAGATTCCTTCGAGAATGATGACACCTATAAGCAAAATGAAATAAAGCATGCACTGGACAGTGCTCAGGAAGAAGAAGCCAGGAATAATTACTATGAGGCTTTAAACACTCTGTCTCATGCGCTTACGGTAGCAAAATCCATAGGAAACAAGCAAAAAGAAGGTGTTATCCTGTCAAGGATAGCCAAAGTCCATTATCGTATTGATGAATTGAACCAAGCTCAGGTAAATATCACCAAAGCCATTAACGTTCAGGTTGAAATTGAAGATAAGGTCAATTTGGCTGTATCCCGATTCATTTATGGCCTGATTTACATGGAAAAGAACGAATTTAAGATCGCACTTGATCATTTTAAATCGGCCAAAACCATATTTGAAGAAGAAGACCTCATGGAATTGATAGCCGAAGTCACCCTGAATGAGGCTAAAGTTCAAATCATGCAGAATAACCTGGGACAAGCAAATGCATTGCTTGATAAAACCGTTGTGGACGCCACTAAATATGAATTACCGCTTGTTGAAAGCGCTGCGCTGATCAATAGCGGATATGTGGCGCTGCTCCAGAAAAAATATGAGCGTGCCCTTTCTCAGACCATGAAAGGTTCGGCCATTGCTCAAAACAACAACGACCTGGAACTGTTGAGCGAGAGTTATAAGGTGCTAAGCGATATCTATTCGGCCCAGAATGATTATCAAAAAGCTTCGGAAAACCTTAGGGCCTATATTGAGTTGAGTGAGACCATTCTGGCCATAAAACGAGAGAATTTTACACCTGAGAAACGGGCCCAGTTCATAATCGACGAAAAGAATACACGTATCCAGGAGCAAAAGGAAGAACTGGAACGTAAAGATGAAGATGCCAGTTTGAACAAGCTCACCACGATCTTGAGCGTAGCCTTGATAACTATCCTTTCACTTCTAACATTGTCTCTTTACAAGAACAATAATATCCGGTTGAAAACCAACAACATGCTCTACAAGAAAAACGAAGAGCTCTTGACCGAAAAGGAACGCGCAGAGATCGCCGCAAAGACAAAAGCTAACTTCTTGTCAACGGTAACACACGAATTGCGGACTCCGCTTTATGCCGTAACCGGATTAACGAATATGCTGCTCGAGGAAAATCCGAAACCGGAGCAAATGCAGCATTTGAAGTCTCTTAAGTTTTCAGGTGATTATTTATTGACCTTCATCAATGATATTCTTCAGATCAATAAGATCGAAGCGAATAAGGTTGAATTGGATCCTGAAATATTCAATTTAAAGAATAAGGTTGAAAATGTAATAGCCGCATTGAGCAATCAGGCTATAGACAATAATATTGCGATTCATTTCGAATATGAAAAGCATCTGCCAGAAGTTTTTAATGGCGATCAACTTAAGATCTCTCAGATCCTGATCAATTTAATAGGTAATTCGATCAAGTTTACCAAGGATGGTGACATTTGGGTACGTGTTAAAAAGGAATCCAAGGACAAGAAGACCTACCATGTCATATTGGAGGTAGAGGATAATGGTATTGGAATTAGTGAAGAAAAGCAACAAAACATGTTTGAAAGTTTCTCGCAAGGTTCAATTCAGATCAATAGAAAATATGGCGGAACCGGCCTTGGACTTTCCATTGTTAAAGGACTGGTTGATATCCTAAACGGAAAGATCAGCCTGAGAAGTAAATTGGGAGAAGGCACAGCTTTCACCGTTTGCGTCCCACTTGTAGAGACCAATGAAGCGGTTAAACCGAAAAACAATGAATACACTGAGAAGTTAAATGATCTTGATTTGACCAAGGTAAGCATATTGGTAGTTGAGGATAATAAGATCAATCAGATGATCACTAAGAAGATCCTGAATAAAATGAACCTGAAATGCGAAATAATCGATAATGGTGAAGATGCAGTGGATATGGTTAGAACAAATAATTACGATATTGTATTGATGGATATTCATATGCCTGGCATTAGTGGAATTGAAGCAACGAAGCGCATACGAGCCTTTGATAAGAATCAAACGATCTTTGCATTAACTGCCGTTACACTTGAAGATAAAATGCATGAATTTGAAGAGGCGGGCTTCAACGACATCATATCCAAGCCATTCAAACAAGAGGACTTTGAGAAGAAATTATTCTCTGCACTTAGTCCCGAAAAGACAAGGACCGCAGTCTAATTTTTTATTACATCTGAAACCTGCGCATTAAATCTAGCTTCGTTATCAATCCTGAAGCGAATTGGTAAATACCAGAGTTTTTCCTTTTCCAACTCTTCTTTAAGCCGCACATAATCCTTTTCCGTTGTAAGAATAACAGGTTTCGATCGAAAATTCTCGATCTCCCTTTTTGTGAAGCTGTGATGATCCCGAAATTTTAAATGCTCGAAATTCAAGTCCCTCCTCTTGAAATGAGACACTAAGGGGCTAGAATCTGCAATTCCGGTTACCAGGGAAACTTGCTTGTTGCTCAATGCTTCGAGTTCAAGATCATCATCAACATTATAAATTTTGTCTGAATATTCGATCCAACTAAAATAAACCGTCTGATGCGACTTTGGTTTTAGCTTTTGAATTATCTCATTTTTTTCAACTTGATCGATATTTGGAGGGCATTTCGTAACAACAATGATGTCAGCCCTTGAGGCGCATCCGATAGGTTCCCTCAAATTACCTGTCGGCAACAATAGATCATCCGTATAAAGATCATCGTAGGCCGTCAATAATATGGAAAGCCTGCCTTGTACTCGTCGGTGTTGAAAGGCATCATCCAGCAGAATGACATCTGGCGGGACATCCAAATTCAAAAGATTTTTTATGCCACGCTTTCTGTTTTCATCAACAGCGACACGGATATCCCTGAACCTGGAATAAAACTGAAATGGCTCATCCCCTATGGATCTCGCCCTGGCATCATGATTGGCCAGGATAAATCCGCTGGTTTTTCGACCATAACCCCTGCTGAGTGTTGCAATTTTAAAACCTTCACTTAACATACGGATCAAGTACTCGATCATCGGTGTTTTGCCCGTTCCACCTACATTTAAATTCCCAACCACAACGATTGGAGTATCAAAACTTGAAGACTTGAAAACTCCAAGATCATAGAACTTATTTCGCAGCCAAACCACGATAAAATAGAACGGAAGAATAATGATAAGTATGTTTCTGAGGAATCTCACAAGGCCAGTCGAAATAGCTTATATTTGTTCCAAATTAACGCATTTTTTATGACTGTTCAGGATGTAATTCATCAATTAGATGATCTCTCCCCTATGGCTTATGCTGAAGATTTTGATAATGTGGGGCTCTTGGTAGGTGTTCGAGATATGACGGTAAAGGGAATCCTTGTAACCCTTGACACTTTAGAGGCTGTTGTTGATGAGGCCATTCAGAAGAACTGCAATTTAATTGTGAGTTTTCATCCGATAATTTTCAGCGGTCTTAAAAAAATCACAGGATCGACTTATGTAGAACGCGTTGTGATGAAGGCGATTAAACATGAAATTGCCATATTCGCAATTCATACAGCCCTGGATAATGCCATTAAAGGTGTTAATGATATGATGTGCGAACAATTGGGATTGGTAAATCGCAAGATCCTGATGCCGAAAGCCGAAACCATAAAACGCTTGACTACTTATGTCCCCACATCTGAAGCAGATGCCCTTCGTAAAGCCCTGTTCGATGCTGGTGGTGGTGAAATTGGAAATTATTCAAATTGCAGTTTTAACATTATAGGCAAAGGCACCTTTAAAGGGAATGAGTCCTCCCAGCCTACCCTGGGTGAAAAAGGAAGCATGCATGAGGAAGAAGAAGTCAAATTAACCATGACATATGCGAAACACCTCGAGTCAAGAATTCTGAAGGCTTTGTTTCAAAATCATTCCTATGAAGAAGTCGCGTACGAAATCACCACTCTAGATAATTCCAATCAGACCATCGGTATGGGCATGGTCGGTGAGTTCAATTCTGATTTTGCTGAAAATGAATTTCTCGAGTTCGTCAAGGATACATTCAAAAGTCCTATAATTAAGCACAGTAGGTTGTTAAATCGATCGATACATAAGGTAGCTGTCTTGGGAGGCTCTGGTAGCTTTGCTATACAAGCGGCAAAATCGGCCTCAGCTGATGCGTTTATAACCGCCGATCTCAAATACCATGATTTCTTTAAAGCAGAGGGTGAAATTCTGCTAATGGATATCGGACATTTCGAAAGTGAACAGTACACAAAATCCTTAATAGCAGCGAATCTTAAGGAAAAAATTCCTAATTTTGCAATCATTTTGTCCGAAACAAATACTAATCCGGTAAAGTACTTTTAGGTATGGCTAAAAAGAGTGAAATCACTGTGGAAGAGCGATTGAGAGCCCTTTATGATCTGCAATTGATCGATTCCAGAGTGGATGAGATCAGAAATGTTCGTGGGGAATTACCCCTTGAAGTGAGAGACCTTGAAGATGAGGTACAAGGATTGAATACGCGTTTGCAAAAACTTAAAGAAAGCCTTACGGATCTTGACGAACAGATAAAATCCAAGAAGAATATGATTGAGGAATCAAAAGCCTTAATCAAAAAATATTCCGAACAGCAGAAGAATGTTCGGAACAACAGGGAGTTTAATTCCTTGACTAAAGAGGTTGAATATCAAGAACTTGAGATTCAATTAGCCGAGAAACACATCAAGGAATACAAGTCTCAAATCGATCAGAAGAACGAGGTCATTGATGAGACCAAGGATCGTCTTAAAGAGCGTGATGAGCATTTGAAGCATAAGAAAAGTGAACTTGACGCAATTCTTGCCGAGACTGAAAAAGAAGAAAAAGCATTGATCAAAAAATCTGATGAGTATAAAAAAACGATTGAAGATCGCTTGCTTACAGCTTACACGCGCATCCGCAGTAATGTTAAAAACGGACTTGCAGTTGTTCCGATCGAAAGAGGGGCTTCCGGTGGTTCCTTCTTTACAATCCCACCGCAGGTCCAAATGGAAATCGCGGCCCGTAAGAAGATTATTACTGATGAACACAGTGGAAGGATTCTCGTTGATGCTGAATTGGCTGAACAGCAGCGAGAAAAAATGGACAAGCTTTTTGCCAAACTGTAAATTTAGTAATCAAAATATTGTGAAACCCTGGCTGAAGCCGGGGTTTTTTTATTTATGATAAATTTAAAATCTAATACAGTAAGTATTTTTAATTTTGACTGTCTATAAAAGGAAAAGTTACGATATGAAGAAAATGATCTTATTTAGTGCAATTGCACTTTCGCTCAGCTGTCAGAATTCAGCCCAGGTAAATGAAAAGCAACAGGCTGTCATGAATGCAGATCCTGTTGTAGTATCATTGGAAAATGGCAAAGCAAAGGCCTATTTTGCAAGTGGGTGCTTTTGGTGCGTTGAAGCCATTTATGAAAGTGTAAAGGGAGTTGATGAAGTTTATAATGGGTACGCAGGTGGCTATACCGATAATCCTACATATGAATTGAGCAATACTGGAATGACCGGACATGCTGAAGCGGTAGAGGTGATATACGACCCGAAACTTGTTTCGTTTGCGACCTTGGTTGACGTCTATTTTGGCTCACAGAATCCAACTCAGTTTAACGGTCAAGGTCCGGATCGCGGTTCACAATACCGATCCATTATTTTTTATCAGACAGAGGACCAACAGAAGATCATAGAGCAGAAAAAAATGGCTCTAGCCAAAACCCTAAATGCTGAAATTGCTGCGGAGGTTTATCCATTTCAAAAATTCTGGATGGGTGAAGCATATCACCAGGACTATGAAAGACTCAATCCCAATTCCAGATATGTTCAAAACGTATCCATTCCCAGGCTCAATCGATTTAAGAGAAAGTTTCCAGAACTTCTGAAGGATAATGATTAAGGTTTAGAAGCCTTGATCTCGAAAATTAGCGGATAGAGATCATCTTGAGTTTTGTACAATCCATCATCGGTTTTTACCAGGCCGGGGAAAACGTTATATGGGCTTAGCTCATGCTCTTGCAGAAATTCAATTTTAAGACCAGCCTCGATCAATGAATTGACCACCTTGCTCAAGCCGTGATTCCATCCATATTCCTTACTCACTATTGCGGCTTTTTCATCTGCATATGTGCCCTGATATTCTTCTGCGATCACTTCAGCTTGCTGATAGCCATATTTAAGTTCCGGAGGATCTGAAGTATAATCAAACATCCAGACAATGGGGTGGAATTCCACCATATAAAAAAACCCGCCAGGTTTAAGTCGTTCAAAGATCATTCGGGCCCATGGTTTAAGATCCGGTATCCAGCCAATGACGCCGTAACTCGTAAAAACAATATCAAATCGATCTTTGATATGCTCTGAAACATCCAATACATTACAACATATAAACCTGGCATCGATGTTCAATTCAGCAGAAAGTTCGTCAGCAAGTTCAATAGCCTTTTCGCTAAAATCAATGCCCGTACAATTCGCCCCCATTCTACCTAAACTCAGGGTATCCTGACCGAAATGGCATTGCAAATGCAACAGATCCTTCCCTGAAACATCACCCAAGGCATGCAATTCAAATCTATTCAGTGAGGATTTGCCAGCTTTAAAGGCTTCCAGTGCATACATATCACTTTTTGCATGGAATGCAACCTTTTTATCCCATGTAGCCTTGTTTGTATCAAAATATTTATTCAAATTATTCATGAATCAGAACCTAATCAAGATAATACTTCTCCTTGATTCCACAAGTTTAGTAAATTTGAAAAAATATCATTGCATGAAACCTAAACTTGTATTTGCAATTGCTTTATTATTCTTTGTTTCCTGTCAGAACAATGAAAAATCTACAGAAAATGTAAATATCGTCAAGACCGATGCTGAAAAAATAGCTGATGCCAATGGCATTGAAAATTGGAATCAGGTTGAGCGTATAGCCTTTACCTTTAACGTAGATCGTGATAGTGGTCATAGTGAGCGAAAATGGATATGGGAGCCCAAAACCAATTCAGTTGTGTTGATGAGGGCTGGTGATACCACTTCATATAATCGAAATCAATTGGATAGCATAACTATGCGCACCGATAGGGGATTTATCAATGACAAGTTTTGGCTGCTTTTCCCATTTCAACTGGTTTGGGATGAAGGAACCACTATATCAGAAACGGTCAAAACCAAGTCGCCTGTAAAGGGAGAAGAACTAAACAAATTCACCATACGGTATGGCCTGGACGTTGGGTATACACCTGGAGATGCCTATGACGTTTATTTTGACGACAGTTATTTTATAAAGGAATGGGGCTATATTCCTGCAAGCTCCGATGAACCGCGTTTGGTCAATACCTTCGAAAATTACCAGGAAATAGAAGGTATTTGGTTTGCCACTGAACATAAGAGATCCACTGACAGCTGGAATCTTAACTTCACTGGAATTCGTATTGATAAGGGGCAATAAGTTGCACCTCATCGATTCCATTAATCGGTCAAAATTTGTTATTTTTGGTATCATTCAAAACCAATTAGGGTGCTAGACTTTCAACCAGGAATTGACTATGCAAAATCGTTAGATGAATCGGATGAATTGGCCCATTACAGGGGTCATTTTTTTATTCCAAAAGACTCAGATGGAAACGAACTGATCTATTTTAGCGGCAATTCCCTGGGACTTCAGCCAACTCACACAAGCCGCTATGTAAATCAGGAATTAACAGATTGGGCTAATCTGGGTGTCAAAGGTCATTTAAATGCACAAAATCCCTGGCTGCCCTATCATGAATCGTTGGCCGATAATATGGCTAAAATTGTTGGTGCAAAACCGCTTGAAGTGGTTGTAATGAATACGCTGACAGCCAATTTGCATTTTTTGATGGTCTCGTTTTATCAACCAACGAACAACCGTTACAAGATATTGATTGAAGAGCACGCCTTTCCATCAGATAAATATGCCGTGGAATCCCAATTGCGGCATCATGGATATGACCATGCTGACGGATTGGTTACATGGCAATCGAGGCCAGGTGAAGAGTTGCTCAGTATGGAAGATCTCGAACAGTTACTTGAGGTACAAGGACATGAGATAGCCCTTATCATGATAGGTGCTGTGAATTACTATACCGGTCAATATTTCGATTTGAAACGCATTACTGAATTGGGCCGTAAATATGGATGTATCGTTGGCTTTGATTGTGCGCATGGCGCTGGAAATGTTGAATTGAACCTACATGATTCGGGAGCTGATTTTGCGGCCTGGTGCACCTACAAATATTTGAATTCAGGACCTGGTAGTATTGGTGGTTGCTTTGTTCATGAACGGCATGCCAATCGACCTGAATTGAATCGGTTTGCAGGATGGTGGAGCCATAATAAGGAAACCCGTTTTAATATGCGGGATGAGTACGACCAGCTGGAAGGGGCAGAAGGCTGGCAATTGAGCAATCCGCCAATTTTATCTATGGCTGCTGTTAAAGCATCTATTGATCTTTTTGCGGAGGTTGGCCTGCCGGCCTTGCGATCAAAATCCAAATCACTCACCGCATACTTTGAATTTTTATTAAAAGAACTGGGAGATAAAAAAATAAAGATAATAACACCAAGCGAACCAGAAGAGCGGGGCTGCCAATTGTCCATTCAGGTAATGCATGCTAACCGCTCTATTCATGATCAGCTGATGGAATCTGGTGTGATATGCGATTGGCGCGAACCAGATGTCATTCGCTGTGCCCCGGTGCCTTTTTATAATTCGTATATGGATGTTTTCCGAATGGTTGAGCAATTAAAACAAATTTTGATATGAAGCAGGAGCATGTACTTATCATTGGAGCCGGATTGTGCGGATCCTTACTTGCTCTTCGGCTTGGCCAGCGGGGCTATAAGGTAACTGTAATGGAAAAGAGGCCAGATCTTCGTAAAGTTGATATCAGTGCGGGGCGTTCCATCAACCTTGCCTTTTCAGATCGGGGACTAAAGGCCATGAAATTGGTCGGGATTGAGGATAAGGTGATGCCGCTTTGCATACCAATGGAAGGCAGGATGCTCCATGATCGCGACGGTAATACCAAACTATCGAGATATAGTGGCAGATCTCACGAATTTATCAATTCAATTTCAAGAGGTTTATTAACCGGATTATTGATGACAGAGGCGGAAACCCATGAAAATGTAAATATCTACTTCAATAAAAAATGCACCCATGTAGATTTTGAACACAAAAAAGTATCTTTCTTTTGTTATGAAAAAAAGGAGGAACTGGGATTCGAAGCAGATGTAATATTTGGAGCGGATGGTGCAGGTTCAAAGCTTCGACAAAGTTATTACCTGGCCAAGAAATTCTTATTTAGCTTTTCTCAGAATTTTCTGGGTCACGGTTATAAAGAACTCGAAATAAAACCAGGTCCCGATGGTGGGTATCGCACCTTTAAAAATGCACTTCATATCTGGCCACGCGGAGAATATATGTTGATTGCCCTTCCTAATTTGGATGGTAGTTTCACCGTCACGCTTTTTCTGAGTTACAGTGATGGGAAGTTCAATTTCAATAACCTGGATACCAGGGAAAAGGTTGTTCATTTCTTTGAGTCCGAATTTAAGGATGCCCTGGAGTTGATGCCCGATCTTGCGGAAGAATACTTTGAGAATCCCACTGGGCCACTCGGTACAGTCAAGTGTTCACCCTGGCATTACAAAGGCAACAGCTTGTTGATTGGTGATGCCGCTCATGCCATTGTACCCTTCTATGGTCAGGGCATGAATGCATCTTTTGAAGACGTTGTAGAACTGGATGGCTTTATTGACAAATTTGAAGGCGATTGGGAAAATATTTTTCAGGCGTATGAAGCCTCCAGAAAAATCGATACCGATGCCATTGCCGATCTGGCTATAGACAATTTCCATGAAATGAAAGATCATGTGGCTAACCCCATTTTCCAGGAAAAACGTAAATTGGAAATGGCCCTGGAAGAATCCTTCCCAGATGAATATTCATCTAAGTATTCATTGGTCACTTTTAATGAAGATATTCCTTATAACCAGGCGATGTTAAAAGGACGCGCACAGGATAAGGCCATTTTAAATATGATTGCCGACAAGGAATTAGACCTCAACGACGACCTGCGCTCTGTACTTAATAGGATCATCCGGGAAACAGAAAATGTATTGGAAGAAGATCGTGTTGCTAAAACCATGCGACAATAAATATATCAAACTATGGGAAATGAAGTTGTAAAACCCAGAGGGGCTTACCCCCACACTAAACGTGTTGGTGATTTTATATTCGTATCGGGTACGAGCTCCAGACGACCCGATAATACGATTGCCGGTGTTGACAAAATTGACGAAATGGGTACTAAACACCTGAATATTGAAGTTCAGACCAGGGAAGTACTCAGGAACATTGAACGCAATTTAAAGCATGAAGGTGCATCCTTGGAAGATGTTGTTGATGTGACCTCCTTTCTGGTCAATATGAACGATTTTGCAGGTTACAATAAAGCCTATGCCGAATTCTTTGATGCTGAAACAGGACCGGCGAGAACAACAGTTGCTGTTCATCAATTACCAAATCCCGATCTCGTTGTAGAAATAAAGGTTGTTGCATATAAGAAGCTCTGATGATCGT
>CAJIBQ010000042.1_pt1 | contig 41143 bp, 37 predicted proteins | sample 9199391 | NCBI WGS metagenome assembly CAJIBQ01 (sample SAMEA7708309, study PRJEB35096) | sediment metagenome | biome: marine neritic benthic zone biome [ENVO:01000025]; feature: sediment [ENVO:00002007]; material: shallow marine sediment [ENVO:03000034] sea grass bed [ENVO_01000059] ... | reverse complement strand
TATAACAGAAAAAATTAAACTAGTTGCAGATCTATTTTTTTCGTTCTCGATTTCAAAAATTCTATAGCTTCTTCATCAGACTTAAACATGCTGTTATTAATATTCACTAAGTTTTCAGCCAGTTTATCATACCGCCTTTTCATAAGCCAAATAAATATGTGCAAGTAATGCACACCGTCAAATACAACTGCTTTATTACTTGCAAATTCATCCTTTCGTTTTAAAAATTCAGCAGGCATATCTGTATAATGCATACCAGGACGTATGTGATGAATAATGTGATACCCATCGTTCCAGCAGACGTGGTTATACTTGGTATTTATGCAATTAATTGAATTTTTATAATGATTGTTTGGATCATTTACATCTATAAAAGAATGCTGTGTCCAATTGCCAAGCATTGAAACGAAACGAGCAAAAATTAACGGAATTATCAATAGTACAAGTGTAGCTTTTAGATTTATAAAACACATAACAATACAAAACGCTATATACACATACTCTCCCACTGCAAGCCGTTGATACATTGATCCTCTTTTCCTGTTAAATAAATAAGCAATGGTTGACACAACACCGGCAACAATAAATTTTAGAAAGTAAGCCATAAAATCTTTTAGGCTGTCACGTTGGTATGCCATGGTACAACTTGTATCATCAGGCATATTATTTTCAATGTGGTGCATTCCAATATGGTGACTGAAATAACCTTCAGGGGCATGTCCAAACATCGGGCAAACAATCCAGTTTATATAAGTGAACAATGGCTTTTGATAAGGGTCTTTAAACGTTTTTCTGTGACACAGGCAATGAAACATTAATCCGAATCTGCCTTTCAAATAGAACTGACTGTAATAGAAGTAAGCTAATGCCACTATCCACCAAATCCAGCCGGAAAGGACATTTGTAAATAAAAGAATTAAAACCGGCAATACTGTTATATGAATGTATGTCAACAAATAGATAAAAGGCAAATCCCTCTTATCTCGCATAATACGCAGCCAAAATCGCTCATACGAGTTAAATTGACTCTTGGCTGAATAAACAGGATCTGTTATTGAATTAAGTGATTTCATAAAGATTAATAAGACATATTATCATGTTCAGGGTCATGTTATTGGTATGATAATGTTTCAAGATTTCGCATTTCACACAAAATAAGCTGTAAATTAAATTTTGAAATAGCTACTTCCAAAATATAAGCATAATTGTACAACTATATAAATTATTAATTACTAAAAGAACATGGCCCTATTATATCTTTTAGCAACTGTGGTTATCAAATATTATTCTCAGGGAGATGTTATTTAGGTTTTGAGGAATTCATTGCTCAAACACCTTTTAAATTTTTTGCAATGATTATTTTTATACGTCAGAGTTTATCACGACAATTTTATCGACCTGGTTGTTGTTCGATTTATTTAGCTGTAACCGATCGAACACATTAAACGTCTAACATGCAAATGGCCACCACTGACCAATCCTATATCAATGACATATTGAATGGCGATACCCATGCCTTTGCGGTACTGGTGGATCGTTATAAGGACTTGGTTTTCACCTTGACATTGCGCATGATGAAGAACAGGGAAGAAGCCGAGGAAGTATCACAAGATACATTTATCAAGGTGTACAGGTCATTGCCTAAATTCAAGGGCGATTCAAAATTTTCGACCTGGATCTATCGGGTGGCTTATAATTGCTGCCTGGATCGAATCAAGAAGAATAAAAAGTTTGGTCATACGGTAACCATCGAAGATTATAACACCCAGCAGTATCACAGCTTGAACAATGCACTTGATAATTTGGAAAGAAAGGAACGTGCTGAGGCATTGAAGGCATGCATGGACAGGCTACCTGGTGAAGATGCATATTTGCTGACGCTGTATTATTTCGAGGAACAGACCCTGGCGGAGATCTCGAAAATCATGCGCATAAGTATCAACAATACGAAGGTCAAGTTATTCCGAAGCCGGAAAAGGCTTGCCACGATATTAAAGGAACATATGGAACCTGAAATTTTAAAAGGTTATGAAAGAACATTCAAAGCAGCATTCTGATAAACTCGCAGGACGTATTGTGCGTTCTGCCGGGCTTGAACAACCAAGTGATAACTTCACCTCTAAGGTGATGGACAGTATACTGGAAGACCCGGTCGTCTTGAAATATAAATCTAATCCCGTTTTCTCAAAGCGGGCCTGGGCAATCGCTGCTTGCCTGGTCGTCGGGATATCGGCTTGGGCGTTTTTTGGAGATTTCAGCGAATGGGGGTTAATTGAAAGTACTAAACAGGGTATTTCTCAGCGCTTTGATTTCGCTGAATATCAAAATTTAAACCTATCCAAATCCTCGATGTATAGCATCGTCCTGTTCGGTATTTTTATGCTGGTTCAGATAGGTTTGTTGAAGGATTACTTCAATCGCCGGCTTCAGTTTTAAAGCCCTTATAATGCCAAAATGGGATGGTTGCCAAATTTCGAAGTGTGGTGTCATTTTCCTGAATGCGACGCCTGTTCACGCGTAACAAGTGCTTACCTTCAGGGATAGTATTGAGGTTCAAATAGGTCTCAAAACCCAATTCGGCTTTCTTGCTCTGCGACATGATAAAATCGGAATCAAAGACCAAGGTATCGATCTTCAACTGGACCATGCCATTGAAACTTTCAAGGTAGGATTTGTTTATGCTATCCCGCTCTGCAAATGAAATTCCATCGTCGGTAAACCGGATGTCCGTACTGAGTCCGCGCCTGTCTTTTTCAGGTCTTAAGGCTTCATTGAAACTAAATATCTGGCTTTCCAGGTTTTGGGAGAATACCACAAATATTTTCAAATAATTGGTATTGATCACCTTTGATGGAATGGCGACATTCCTGATAAATACACCATCTTCATCTTCGATCATGTCCTCGTAATTCCTGTTATTGGAATAGATGGTATTGGAAGATTGTGAAGGATCGAGATAATTTGAGGTGTTATAACGGAGCGATGTCAGTACCAGTATGACTGCGTATAAAGGAAGCAAAATAAAACTCAATCGCTTTCCGAATTTGTTATCCAGAAAATTATAGACCAAAGGCCTGTACAAAAAAGACAGCGTTAAAAAACTGAAAACCCAATAAACCGGAAAATATAGCCTGGAGATCCATTGTTTCTTCTTCAACCAACCCTGTGTAACAAAGTCAAAGACCGTCAGCATCATCCCAATAATGATAAATATCATCACTGTGATGCCTACATATTGCGATAGCCATACCGGAAGGTTATCATTTCCAATAACATAATTCCCGATCAAGGCTATAGCAACCATGGTCAGTGTAAAAGCCAGAACATAGAAAATCAGCAAGAAGGATATCGCAAAGATCACACTGCAATAATTTTCCAGATTCGAGATGTACTTATCGAAAGAACCTACCTTACGACTTAGGTAATTCGTAAATTTTCTACTGTATTTTAATTTATCGTATTCAATGTCGCCGGATACATATCTCAGTCCGAGTGCTCCAATCCAGAGGCCGCGTAGGATAACATGCAATAACAGATTGAAAATCAATATGGCACAGGAAACAAGTGCTACAAGGGCGATTATAAAGGTATAGACCTGTTGTTCATTCTGAGATTCCTGCATGCTCAGTTGGAGTGGCTCTAAAGCTTGGAACAACCCATAAATAGCAAACCCTGAAATGATCAATTCGAGCTGCCAGCTCTCTTCCTGCAGTTTTTCCAGCAGCTTTTTGAAGGACTCCTTTTGATAGTGTTGGCTCATAGTTGGTGTAATACCAATCTAATATAAGCACTTTTTAAGATTTTAGGCCTTCAGCAGGTTCTGATGCTGTGATCGAAGTTTGCTCAGCTTCGGCGTGATCACATAGCTACAATAACCCTGATCGGGATTTGATCGGTAGTAATTCTGGTGATAGGCCTCTGCTTCATAGAAGGTCCCAAGTTCAGAAATCTCAGTCACAATTGGATCATCAAAATACGAGCTAAGCTCCTGAATAACGTTCTGAGCGATTTTCTCTTGTTCGGCATCGTGGTAATAGATCACGGATCTGTAATGCGTGCCCACGTCGGCACCTTGCCGGTTCAAGGTAGTAGGATCGTGAGTGGTCATAAAAACCATGAGCATTTCTTTATAACTGATCACCTGTGGGTCAAAGGTTACCTGTACTACTTCAGCATGACCCGTCAATCCGGAACAAACCTCTCTATAGGTAGGTTTTCCCGGAGCATTGCCACCGGTATATCCGGATACGAGTTGAACAACACCTTTGATCTCTTGCAGAACGGCTTCAACACACCAGAAGCATCCGCCTCCAATAGTAGCCATTTGTAAATTATCCATCTTCATTCAATTTTAATGATTCGGAATTAATACAAAACCGTAAACCACTTGGGGCCGGTCCATCCGGAAATACATGTCCCAAATGCCCTTCACATACATTACACATAACTTCAACGCGTACCATACCGTGAGATGTGTCCTTTTCGTATTTGATGGCATTGTCCCTGACAGGTTCTGTAAAGCTAGGCCAGCCCGAACCAGAATCGAATTTCAAATTCGAATCGAACAAAGGCGTATTACAACAGATACAATTGTAAACTCCGGGATCGTACCTGTGGCAACTCTCACCACTGAAAGCACGTTCGGTTCCCTTCTCCCGAGTAATCCGATATTGCTCAGGCGTAAGCTGTTTACGCCATTCGGCTTCGGTTTTCATAACGACACGATCGGGCTTCGGATTACCATTTACCGTATAATGAATTACATCTTTCCAGGTCATATACATAATTTCTAACAAGGGTTTTGTCGTTAAATCCTTAAATCATTACAACTGTAAAAATAAAGATAATAAAGATGGATCAACGTTCAATTCTGAAGTTATCCAGGTTGATATCATCCATACCAACATTATCAAATGGATACTCCAATTGCATTTGGATATTGTAGAGCGAGATCAGGATGAATTCAGTAAGGATCACAACGAAGTAGGCGATTCCATCCGGTGCATAATTTCCAACTGTACTGATTATCGTCGGTGCATAAATGAATGGGAAAATATAGATGAAGATCTCGCAATAGGCCTTAAGGCTGATGGGTGTTCTGTGGATGTGAATGGCATGCAAATTCTCGATGGATTCATGCAGGTTCTTCATGAACCTGAATACCCGGTCCCTGATGCGCTGGGGAATATGTGCATTATGGGTCATTACGAAATTATAGACCTCCTCGGTAATATTGTCCAATTTTCTCATCGAAGTATCTGTACTTGCCAAATGATCGATGACCTTTGAGTTGATGTTTAGCAGAATTTCATTTACCTGGGCCTTTTCTTCTTCTTCCAATTCGGGGTTGATCATAAAAAAATACTTGACTGTCTTAATCGTACTTCTGAATTCACTCAAATGTTCCAAAGCCTTTTCACGCCTTCTGAATGAACCTCTTATGGTGAAAACCAATGGAAATACTATGGCAATACTCAGCAGAGTAAGATCAACTCTATAAATTATATCGAAATAATAAGCTAAAAATGTAACCAAAGCCGCAAGAAAAATTGCGAAAACGGTCTTAAAATTTATTATGGAGAAATATCGTTTAATGGGTTGTGTAAAGTGTTATATTTGTTAAAGTTATGATATTAAGGTGAAAACGCCAACGATTATATCGATCCTGATTTTATTCCTGAACTGCTTTTATCTCAGTGCCCAGGAAGAGAATCAACCTGAAAAGTCATCAGCAGTTGAGAAACTCTTTGATTCGGAAGAGATGATGCCTATGAAGTTCAGCTATTCCATTAAAGAGTTGAAAAAGAACACCAACGATTCCGTTTACATGGATTCCAAGGTTTCCTATTATTCCGATGGCGAATGGCATGAAATCGATGCCTTAATCAGGACCCGGGGACAATACCGTTTGGAAAATTGCTATTATCCGCCTATTAAGCTCAAAATAAAGAAATCGGTTTCAAAGGGAACCATATTTGAAGGCCATAAAAGTTTCAAGGTGGTTATTCCATGTTTGATTCAAAAGGATAACAGTGACAATGTCATCAAGGAATATATGGCTTATAAGATCTATGAGACCTTATCACCTTATTATTTCGAAACGCGCCTGGTGAATATCGAATTTGAAGAAGTCAGGAATAGGAAATCGAAGATCCATCAATTAAAAGGATTCCTGGTCGAAGACGATAGCCACGTGGCAAAGCGTTTAGACGGCAATGTTTATAAACGAAAAGCACACCCGCTTCAGCAGGAAGCTTCCTGTTCTGTTCGTAATTGCATGTTCCAGTTCATGATCGGAAATACGGATTATTCTCAGGCCTACCAGCATAATGTCAAATTATTATTTATTGACAAGCGCATTGTTCCGGTACCTTATGATTTTGATATGGCAGGATTGGTCAATACCAGTTATGCGGTAGTCTCTCAAATTCAAGATCAAAAACTGCCTATCAGTTCGGTGCGTGATCGTATGTATCGTGGATTTGAACGAGATCCGGAGGTCTTTTACCAAATACGTGATGAATATAGAAGCAAGAAGCTAGACATCCTTGCCGAGGTAGAAAAGACCAAGCCTTATTTCGATAATATCCGCGAATATGAAGTGGCTCGCGATTACGTCATGGAGTTTTATCGTATCATTGAGAACGACAAACGCTTCAGGAACGAAGTGATCGATATGGCCAGGGAGGACTAATTCCGGTTTAAGATCCAGTTACTCACTTCTTCCAGGTAATCTTTTCTAATCCATTGGGTTTCTTTGTCAAACAGAGCATGACCCGAATGTTCATAATTTATTATGGTCAAATCGATATCCGGATGATCCTGCTTTAAATTATCTAAGAGTTCCAGGCTTCGTTTCACAGGTACATTGTCTGATTCATCATCAATCCCATTTATTTTAAGCGTTGGCGTATTGGCGATAACGATCTGTTTCATGGGATCGTAACTTCCGTTTTTATCCCACCAGATCTTTCGCTTCCCTCTTGCGCGTTTCGCGAATACCGTGGACAATGGGCCGGCAAGGAATTTGGGCACACCGCTGTTGAGGATGTCATTTCTGACTTCAAATTTAACCTGTTCCTCCGGTGTAGTGGCCGAATTTACAACATCAACCACAAAGTTGATCTTATCCGATTTTGAAGCTGCTATATGACTTATCCAACCGCCCTGGCTTAAACCAATTACGCCAATAGAAGTGATATCATTACTGAGGTTTTCTGAAATATAGTCAACTGCTGCAATGGTATCGTCGGCAAAATCTTCGAATGAAGCTATATGCCATTCGCCAAAGGACCGGCCACATCCACGCTTATCCGGCAACAGTACTGTAATTCCTCTTTTGGCCAGGTAATCGGCCTGGTGCATGTACCAAAAATTATCGCGATCACTGAACCCCGATCCATGAATGAAGACTACGGCTATACCTGAAGAATTATATGGTTTGAGTAAAAGGCCACCTAAGCTGGTATTTCCATTTGTGAACTGAATATCTTGTTGGACATAATGCAACGAATCTACCCGGACGGCCTGTCTCCTAAAATCTTCTCCTTCGATCTGGAAATCCAGTCGAATCTCAGACCCAATTACCGTGATCGTTGCATCGGAGATTGAATCCCGGTTCATATCAAACGTGGCATTACCAATTGGCATCAATCTTTTGGTAATGATATCTTCGCGAATGTCTTGAAAATGATTTAAAACCAATCCTGCTTTTGCGCCCCAGGTCACCTGGTATTCTTCACCCTTTTCGGATTGATACCACCCAACATATTGATCGAGATCATCGGAAGGATATCCATCAACATAGTTGTAATCATATTCAGCCTGACCAGCTGGGATCAGGTACAGTGCCAGTAAAACAAGAATGGATAAAATGATAAGGGCAATCAGTCCTTTCAGGGCGACCTTAAGAAATTTCATGTGCGAGTTTTTTGATTGATTGATACTGATTGGTACTGAAATTAAGCATTCTGTTACAAAAAAGCCACTTCATCAATGAAGTGGCTTTGCTTTATATAGATGTTCTGCCGGGCAGAACAGATGGCCTACTTGATCATATCGTAGCTGCGTTTGATGAAGTTTGTGAGTTCCTCACCTTTCAACAAGCCCTGCGAAAGTCTGGCCAAATCCAGGCTCTGATTGATCAGCCTTTCCTGCTTTTTTCTCGTCTTGGTGTTCAGGATCTGAATAACCAGCTCGTTATTCGTATTGACCACCAAATTGTACATATCCGGCATATTGCTCATACCGAACATACCGCCGCCTCCGGTTTGCTGCATTTCCTTCATACGCCTCATGAATTCAGGCTGGGTAATGATAAAAGGTTCGGCATCACTCGACATGGCCTCCAACTGAACTGCGAATTTCTCGGCAGGGACCACAGATTTCAACAATTCGTCCAACTTCGTTTTTTCATCATCGGAAAGTTTTGAGATCTGATCTTCTGCCTTCTTGATCAGGTTATCGATATGGTCAGCATCCACGCGGGCGAAGGAAATGTTTTCCTTGGTGGTTTCCAATTTCTGGATCAAATGTGAAACAATAGGGGAGTCCAAAAGAAGTACTTCATAACCCTTCTCTTTGGCTGCCTCGATATAGCTATGCTGTTCAACCTTGTCTGAAGCATAAAGTATCACCAGTTTATCATCTTTATCGGTTTGCTTTGCTTTGATCTTATTGTAAAGTTCCTCATAGGTGAAAAAATTTCCATCTACATCCGGATATAGGGTAAATGCCTCAGCTTTCTCAAAGAATTTTTCTTCCGAAAGCATACCATACTCGATAACGATCTTGATATCGTCCCATTTTTTCTCGAAATCTTCCCGGTTATCGGTGAAGAGCGATTTCAATTTGTCCGCCACTTTCCGTGTGATGTAAGAGGAGATCTTCTTGACATTACCATCGGCCTGCAAATAACTCCTGGATACGTTAAGCGGGATATCCGGAGAATCGATAACTCCTCTTAACATGGTGAGGAACTCCGGAACGATGTTCTCAACATTATCTGTAATAAAAACCTGGTTCTGATAGAGTTGAATTCGGTCCTTTTGGATATTCAGATCGTTGGTTAACTTCGGGAAGTAGAGAATTCCGGTCAGGTTGAATGGATAGTCAACATTCAAATGAATATTGAATAAAGGCTCTTCAAACTGCATGGGGTAAAGTTCCCTGTAGAAATTCTTATAGTCCTCTTCTTCCAGATCCTTTGGTTTCTTAGTCCATGCCGGTTCGGGATTGTTGATGATATTATCAACCTTAACCGTTTCAGGTTTGGCATCTTCAGCAGCATCCTCGGGTAGCGGCAGGGTCTCTTCTTTTGTACCAAACTTGATTGGAACTGGCATGAATTTATTGTATTTCAACAACAGTTCTCCAATCCTTGTCTCTTCAAGAAACTCGGTTGAGTCGTCGGCTATATGAAGGATGATCTCTGTCCCATGCTCTTTTCTCTTGCCTTTTACCAAGGTGAATTCCGGGGAACCGTCGCATGTCCAATGAGCGGCCGGCTCATCTTTGAAGGATTTTGTAATGATCTCCACTTTATCGGCCACCATGAAGGACGAATAGAAACCAAGGCCAAAATGACCTATTATGCCGGCGCCATCCATTTTGTCTTTATACTTTTCCAGGAATTCTTCTGCACCTGAGAATGCGATCTCGTTGATGTATTTTTTAACTTCATCTGATGTCATACCGATCCCCTGGTCAATGACATGAAGCTTTTTACCCTTTTTATCTATTCTGACTTCGATCATTGGGCTGCCATATTCAACCTTAGCTTCGCCTGTGTTGGTAAGGTGCTTGAGTTTTAAAGTTGCATCTGTAGCATTGCTAATAAGTTCCCTGAGAAAGATCTCGTGATCACTGTACAAGAATTTCTTGATTAAGGGAAAAATATTCTCAACCGAAACATTGATATTACCTTTCATATTGATTCAAATAATTTTCTGATTTTTACTGTTTGTGTTCAGTCAAAAAAAATACCATTTTGACAAAGGTGACAAACTGACACGAAAAAACCGCCCGAAGGGCGGTCTTTCTTATGGTTTTTTAGTCGTTTCCTGTTTTTTCTTGTTCTTCACATATTTTTCGAGCCATTGATCCTGTTCCCAAAGCATGTGCATAATGGATTCCTTGGCACGATAACCATGGCTCTCCTTTGGAAGCATCACCAACCTCACTGGTGCGCCAAGCCCTTTTAGTGCATTGAAATAACGTTCACTTTGCATAGGGTAAGTGCCTGAATTATTGTCGGCTTCTCCATGAATTAGCAACAATGGCGTCTTCATCTTATCGGCATGCATGAATGGTGACATGGTGTAGTATACTTCAGGGGCCTCCCAGTAGTTACGTTCTTCGCTTTGAAATCCGAAGGGTGTTAAAGTTCGGTTATAAGCTCCACTTCTTGCGATTCCCGCAGCAAACAAATCAGAATGGGCCAGCAGGTTGGCCGTCATAAATGCGCCATATGAATGTCCACCAACCGCCACACGATCCCTGTCTATATAACCCAGGGCATCTACAGCATCGATGGCAGCCTTTCCGTTGGCTACCAATTGTTGACGGAAAGTGTCATTTGGCTCCTCGTCTCCTTCACCAACTATCGGGAAGGAGGCATTATTCAGAACAACATACCCCCGGGTAACCCAAAAAATGGGAGATCCGTAATTAGGATAGGTGAATTGATTTGGATTGGCTGTGCTCTGGCCTGCTGAATTTTTGTCTTTGTACTCCCTTGGATATGCCCAGAGGATCATGGGATATTTTTTGCCTTTCTCATAGTTTGTTGGGAGATAAAGGGTTCCGGTTAATTCAAGACCGTCATCTCTTTGATAATTGATCACCTCCTTATGTACATCCTGAATGCTCTTGAACGGATTCTCAAATCGTGTTAAAGGGATGGGTGCAATGCGCTTTTTAATATTTCGCAAATAATAGTTGGGATATTGATTCTTAGATTCTATTCTAACCAGGACTTCCCCTGCTTTGATATCAACAACATCATAAATGTCTTCCAGTTGGTCCGTTAATTTAGATTGATAAAGGCGTTTGGTCTCCATGGATCTCATATTGAGTTGATCAATGAACGGGAATTTGCCTTCCTTTGAGTAACCGTCGCCTGTTAAATAGAGGTATTTCCCGTCGATCTCCAATGAGTAGCTGCCAAGATCATTCTTGGTGTACACAAAATTTCCGGGATCGCTATAACGGTCCTGGTAGTTTCGGTCCCAAATTTTTACCGCTTCCTCACCCGGATTAGATGGATTGAAGAGATATGCTTTTGTATTCCTGGTATTCCACCAATAATCATAAGCAACTGCTACCTTCTCATTTCCCCAGCCGATACTGGAAAAACGTCCGACTGTTTTCATCAAGGGTTTGATATCGCCATTGAAGGGTGCATCCTGTTCAAAAACCTTATCTCTGAAAGGGACTTCAATAGCGGCATCGCCTTCATCCAATGCTTCACACCAATATAAAGTAGCGGGTTTGTCTGATCGCCAACTTAAATTGCGCATGCCTTTACGGGTTGACATGAACCCTTTTGGAAGATCTTCGATCAATGGAACTTTGAGTATGTTTTTCACCAGATTTCCGTTGGTATCGAATACTGCAGTCGTACTGGGAAAACGGCTGTATGGCACCAGGTATGAAAACGGTTTCTCAACGGTGTTCAACATGACATAATTGCCGTCTGGAGAAACGGACATGGATCGATACATATCGGTTGATTTCCATAACTGCTTTTTACCATCAATACCGATCATGTAAAGATCCGATCTAGCCAGTTGCTCAAAATTGTGCTCGTCGTTCTTGTTTTTAAGCAAGTCCTGGTATGTTCTGTTCTGAGCTTTCTTGCCTTGTTCACTGATAGAAATGGTTGGCCCTGATGGTACAGAAGTAGCTGCATTGATCAGATCTTCACGATCAGATGGCTGGACCTTCACCAGGAGTTGTTTACTGTCTTTCATCCAGATGAAAGGCGTTCTGATATTTCCGTTTAGGTTGGACTCGCTTATTTTTCGTGCATTTGCAGATTCGATATCCACAACCCATAGCTCAACGCCATCTTTGGCCGTATTGGTAAATGCAATCATATTTTCATCGGGTGACCAGGTGACATATGCGATCCTTGGATTCTCAGGAAGTCCATTCACATCCTGATTTGCAGATGTCCGTCCGAACCGGACCTTTAGGTTGTTATAATACCTAATTCGGCTACCGATATTGGTTTTCGGGTTTATGCGAAGTCCACCCAGTCGCATTTCTGTTTCAGAAAGTTCACCTATGGTTTTATAATTGCTCCGATAAAGGAAAACCATATTCTCGCCCTTGCTATCAATTCTTATACTCGGTGCCAATGGTGCTTCTGCCAGCTCGAGTATTTCTTTGGGCGGTTTCTGATAATCGATATTTTCTTGGGCAAATGTTGCGGGGAGAATGAATAGTAGTAATACGACAATAAAGGATCTCATAATTTCAGATTTAATAAGGTTTGATTTCATGCCAAATCCAGGCAGACAGGACGGTCCATAAAATTAATCATTTTTTAGTGATCTGAAGGTACAAAGGAAACATCGGTTTAGAGATTTAATTTGAATTCGCATTATATGATTATATTACACGGATTAAAGCATATAATTCCTTAATTTTAATTACGGGATTATCCTAAACTAACTTCAGAATTTATGTATACATCTAAAATAGCCGGTCTGGGATTTTATGTACCTGAAAATGTAGTAAAAAATGACGATCTCACCCAATGGATGGAGACCAGTGACGAATGGATACAGGAACGAACAGGCATACTGGAACGGCGCTGGATCGACCCTAAATCCAGTGATGATACCACTTCAAAAATGGGTGCAAAAGCAGCCCGGATTGCCATGGAAAGGGCAGGAGTAACAAAGGATGATATCGATTTTATAATCTTCGCAACCTTAAGTCCGGATATGTATTTTCCGGGTGGAGGTGTACGTGTTCAGGACCTGTTGGATATGCCTACAGTTGGTGCCCTGGATGTTCGCAATCAGTGCTCCGGATTTGTATATGCCGTTTCTGTGGCCGATCAGTTCATTAAATCGGGGATGTACAAAAACGTTTTGGTCATTGGAAGTGAAAATCACTCCGGCGGATTGGAGCGTTCTACCCGGGGCAGGAATGTAACGGTAATTTTTGGTGATGGGGCAGGAGCTGCAGTGATGACCAGGAGTGAGGACGAAGACCGTGGTATTTTGTCATCTCATCTTCATTCCGAAGGAAAACATGCCGAAGAATTATCCCTCTTAGGGCCAAGTACAGGCCGTTGGGTTGATGCTATTATGGAAGAAAATGACCCGGATGATGTTTCGTATTATCCTTATATGAATGGCCAGTTTGTATTTAAGCATGCAGTGGTCAGGTTTAGCGAAGCCATAAATGAAGGACTGGAGGCCAACAGCCTGACTAACGAAGATATCGGGTTACTGATACCTCACCAGGCTAACCTGAGGATTGCACAGTTCATTCAAAGGAAATTCAGGCTCAGGGACGATCAGGTTTATAACAACATCATGCGTTATGGAAATACAACTGCAGCATCAATTCCGATTGCGCTGACCGAAGCCTGGGAAGAAGGCAAGGTCAAAGCAGGAGATATCGTTGTGCTTGCCGCTTTTGGAAGTGGCTTTACCTGGGGCAGTGTCATCATCAGGTGGTAAGATTAGAAGTCAGAAAACATTAAACGAAAAAGCCGGAACGTAGAAGATCGTTCCGGCTTTTTGCTATTAACCAACATTAACATTTACTAAAAATGCCTTACATACAATAAGACGTAAAAAGGACGCTTTTATTTCATCACTGGTGTATTTTTAACCAATTTTAACATAAACATGTAAAAGCCCGGAACAAAATGCTCCGGGCTTCCATTAATAACCAAACATTAACACTAACCATCAACTATTATGTAGGTTATTAATTGGGTGTGTTTTATTAGAAGATACCGCCGCTGCCTTCTTTCTCGTCATCATCACGTTGCTTACGCGATTTGGCTCTGAATTTGCTACCTCCAAATCGATAGGAGAATCCGATAAACCAGGTCTGGCTTTCCCAATTGAATTCACCTTCTTGCGGAAATGGGCGAGATCCATCAAAGCCGAATTTCAATGTGTTGAAAATATCACTGTAGTTCAAGCTGAATTGCGCCTTACTTTCAGCAAAACTGTATCGCGCTCCTAAATTTACAAAGTACATTGGATCCATATCGAATTGCAGTCCTTTTGCTCCACCGCGGTAAAACAAGAATGCTGTAAATGAAACACTTTTTGATGCCCTGAAATTATTGAACATCCTGGCATTCCATACCACGTTATCTATTTCCCTTGTTTCTGTAACAATGTCATCCACTGTGGCTACATCTGTTGGAGCTGTGAGTCGCTCTGTAATACCTTTTTGAGTTTGGGAATACAGATCGAAACTACCATTGATGCTCCACCATTTGGTTGGCCTGTAACTCGATGTAAGCTCGAATCCAAAAGCCGACGTATTATCGAAGTTATCCCAGGTTAGGATGATACGGTTAAGATCGGTCCGGTCAACAAAAACTGCCCTGTTGATCTCGTCCTCAATAATTCTGTAGAACAACCCTGCAGTAATGCTACCTTTTTCAAGTCGCCTGGTATAATTGACCTCCACCGAATTCGTGAATTGTGGCTCCAATTCCTGGTTTCCAAACGAGGAGATCAAAGGGGTATTCCATTCGGGCAACGGATTGACCTGCCCGATTCCCGGACGGTCAACTCGGCGACTGTAGCTTAACTGATAAGAATTCTTTTCGGAAGGAGAGTGGGTAATGAAAACGGACGGGTAAACCTGCACATAATCATTGCTGAACTTGGCCTCATTTTCTTCATTGGTTGAAAGGTCTTCACTGAATGCATCTGCTACAACATCCACGGTTTCAAATCTCGCGCCTACCTGGTAAGTCCATTTTTCCAATTGTTTGCTGTAAGTGGCATAGGCCGAATAGATATCACGTGTGTAATCGAACATGGTAGCAGTAGGGATATACTCACCCATTTCGTTCTGTGACCGCCCATCCGATTCGTAATCGATTACCGAACTGAACAATCGCCCTTGCAGTCCAAGTTCCAGTTTCGACTTTTCACTTAACGGATTCACATAATCCAGGTTGATCGTGGTTCGGTCGCGTTCGGTAGTTGTAAATTCGTCAAAATTCGGTCTTGAAGTGGATCCTGAAAAAAGGTTTTCGGTATTCGAATCGCCTTCAAACATATTATGGTCAACTTCCAGCTCAATATTATGGCCTTCCTTGTCGAAGTCTAATTTATAATCGAAGTTGTATTGTTGTGAGTCATTTTCATTGATATTGTCAAATACCTGCATTTGATTGGAACTGGGATCATTGTTGAAAACAATATCGGTCTGACCGGTTGTTCCACCGTCAAAAAAGTTTTGATTGGTAAAAACGGAAAGGGTATTCTTTTCATTGATATAAACATCAACCCCGAACTTAACCAAATTTGAAGTTCGCTCATCAAGGAAGTCGAATAATTGATTAGACTCTTCTCCTGTTCTGAAAATATTTCCATAGTTTACATTTCTGGAAACATTGGCGTTGTAACTGGTGTAGAAATTGAATTTTCCCTGACGGTAATTCATATCAAGGGAACCGTTGAATTTGGGTTCTTTCTCATAACTCAATCCAACATTGAGGTTGCTGTTAAAGCCCTGCATGGTGTTTTTATGCAACACGATATTGATAATACCACTCATGCCTTCCGGGTTATATTTTGCTGATGGGTTTGTGATCAATTCCACCGATTTGATGGCTGTTGAGGGTATTTGCTTAAGCAATTGCGCCGTTGGTATGTTGGAAAGTTTTCCATCTACCATTACGCGTACGTTTTGATTACCACGCAGGCTGATCTCTCCGGTTTGGGCATCCACACTTACCGAGGGGATTCCTACCATAAGTTCCGATGCCGTTCCACTTGCAGCCAGGTCCTTACCAATTGTGATCACTTTTCGGTCAACCTTTTGCTGAATGGTTGAAACTTCTGCCACTACAGTCACTTCATCGAGACCAGTGGCTTCTTCAACCAGCCTGATCTCGCCAAGATTGATCCTCGAATTTCTCCTGGAAATGGTTATATCGCGTTCTTCGGCCTTGAAGCCGATAAATTGAACAGAAACCTTATAACTGCCCTCCGGAATCTTAGTTATCTTGAAGTTGCCTTTTTCATCTGTAATTCCTCCGGTTAGCACTTCACCATCGGCTTTTTTCACCACCACATTCACATAAGGAAGTGGTTCATTCAAGGCATCATCGATCACAGTTCCTGTGATCTGACCGTCCTTGAAATCATCGTTAAAATTGTTGGAATATATGGGACTGATCAGTAACAACAGACAGGTCCCAAGCGTGATTAATTGTTTCATTGGTTTTTTGATTGATTAGTTGAGAAATTTGGTTTTCAACAACTAATAGACGATTTTAGCCCCCTGCTGTTACTTAATTTAACAGTACTTAACATCTATTTAACAGTTGCAATTGAAAACACTGGTTTTTGGAGCTTCATTAAACCCTGACCGGATATCTAATTTGGCCATCAGACGTTTGTTGAAAATGGGTGTTGAGGTAGTTGCATTCGGTAGGCGAGAAGGCATGGTTGGCCCAATTAAAATCGATACTAAATTGCAACGATATGAAGAGGTTCATACTGTTTCACTTTATGTAAATCCTGAAGTCCAAAAGACTTATTACGACTATCTCATATCATTGAATCCTCAACGTGTCATATTTAATCCCGGAACGGAAAATCCTGAGTTTTATGAGTTGCTTCAGGAGGCAGGAATAAAAGCGGAAGTATCCTGCACTTTAACCCTTCTTGCGACGAATCAATACCAGGCCGAGGAAGGTGATCAAGCCATTGAAGGGCAATAGTTCATACCCGATCTGATAACCACCTAATTCTTCTGCTGGTATATTTCCCAGTATGGTTACAATGATAACCGCTACCAAAGTCACGATCCAGACGTATCTATCCTTGATCTGCCACTTGGTAAAAATTCCAAATGCAAATAGACCCAGCAGTGGGCCATATGTATAGCTGGCAACGGTAAGCAGTCCGTCTATGACATTTCGGCTCAATACATATTTGAAAATTATGATAACCACAACGAGGACCAGGCTCATGAGGATATGTGTTCGTTTTCGTATACGTTTCTGTTCGGCTTCAGCCTTATTTTCAAGATTTAAAAAATCAATACAAAAGGAGGTGGTCAAAGATGTCAAGGCACTATCGGCACTGCTATAGGCAGCTGCAATAAGACCAAGCATGAAGGTGATAGCAACAATTTTTTCAAGTCCGCTGTTCAGTGCAATTTCAGGAAACAAAAGATCCGATTTGGGTTCACCATCCATCAATGGCAACGCTATTCCATGCTTATTGGCATAAATGAACAACAACGCACCCAATAGCATAAACAGGAAGGTTACTATAACCAGCACTATACTGAAAGAAACCATATTTTTTTGCGCGTCCTTCAGGTTTTTGCAGGTCAGGTTCTTTTGCATCATATCCTGGTCCAAACCAGTCATGCAAATGGTGATGAACATCCCGCCAAGAAACGATTTCACAAAATGGGAACGATCAAGGAAACTCTCTGTAAACAGGAATTTATTGTATTTGTCAAACTCTGATGAAGCCAGGAATTCACCAATACTCCAATCCAATTCCTGGTTGATGAAATAAATACTCAGTACAACGGCCAATATCATCAACAAGGTTTGTAAGGTATCTGTCCATACTATAGTTTTAATACCGCCTCTATTGGTGTAGATCCATATTAAAAAGAGGGACATAACAACGGTAAGTTCGAAGGGTATGCCCCAGGCATCGAATACGAATTGCTGCAATACAATGGCAACAAGAAATAAGCGGAAAGAAGCACCCAGGACCCTTGAAACAAAGAAGAAAAAGGCTCCGGTCTTATGGCTTACCTTTCCCAATCGTTCTTCCAGGTATTCGTAGATAGAGGTAACATTGAACCGGTAATATATTGGCATCAGCACGAAGGCTACCACAAAATAACCTACCAAATAACCCAGAACTACCTGCATGTAGCTGAATTGAGAACCTTCAACCCAACCCGGAACAGAAATAAAGGTGATACCCGATAAGGAAGCACCTACCATTCCGAAGGCTACAACATACCATGGTGATTGTTTTCCAGCCTTAAAGAAATCGGCATTACTGTCATTTTTTCCGGTGAAATAGGATATGAGAACCAAGATTCCAAAATAGACAGCGATCAGGATAATGATTTCAATGGGCTTCATGCACAGTGTATTGTGATTTCAAATTACCGATTAATATTTTCAAATACCAAATCTTGCCCAAAGCGGGGCTATTCAATAGATTTTGAATCAAGAATTAATCGTAAATTCGCATGCATGGAGTTCTCTTCAAAATTACTCAGAGAGGCTGTTGATGAAATGGCCCAGCTACCCGGAATTGGCAAGCGCACAGCCTTAAGACTGGTTCTTCATTTGCTGCGCCAACCAGCTGAACGTACTACCCGGTTAACCGAGGCACTGGATCAGTTAAAGGCAGATATCAAATTCTGTGAATTGTGCCACAATATAAGTGACAACATTCGCTGCGAGATTTGCTCTAACCCACATCGCGATGTGAGCCTGGTTTGTGTGGTGGAGGATATCAGGGATGTACTTGCAATTGAAAGCACAGCCTCTTTTAAAGGGCTTTACCACGTGCTGAATGGCAAGATCTCACCCGTAGATGGTATTGGGCCATCAGACCTCAATATCAATTCCCTGGTTGAAAGAGTAAAGTCAGGGGAAATAAAAGAATTGATTTTTGCATTGAGCTCTACCTTGGAAGGTGACACCACCAATTTCTATATATTCAAACAGATCAAGGATTTCGATGTACTTACTACAACAATAGCTCGCGGTATTTCTGTTGGTGATGAACTGGAATATGCCGATGAGATTACCCTGGGCAGGAGTATAGCGAATAGAATTCCTTTTGAATCTTCTCTAAAATCCTGATCGACCTTGCAGCTTTCGGTTATCATATTAAACTATGAGGTCAGGTATTTCCTGGAACTATGTTTGCGTTCCGTGACCAAGGCAATTGATGGACTGGAAGCCGAGATCATCGTGATCGACAATAATTCCAGAGATGAGAGCTGCAATATGGTGGCCAAAGAATTTCCCCAGGTGCAGTTGATCCGGAATCAGGAAAATACCGGATTTGCAAAAGGGAACAATAAAGCCGTAAAGCAGGCAAAGGGGGAGTATATATGTTTCCTGAACCCGGATATGGTAATTGCCGAAGACACCTTTACAAAGTTGATCAACCATGTATTGCATTTGCCTGATTTGGGAGCAGCAGGAATACGTTTGATAGACGGAAGCGGAAATTTTCTTCCCGAAAGCAAAAGGAACATTCCCTATCCCGATGTAGCCATCAAAAAACTATTTGGATCTGACCGATCCTATTATGCCGATCATTTAGATGAAAAAGATTCGGATAACGTTGAGATCCTGGTTGGAGCATTTTTGTTTATGAAGCGTACTGTATTTGAGGAAATTGGGGGATTTGATGAAGATTATTTCATGTACGGCGAAGATATCGACCTCTCCTACAGGCTTTTGAAGTCAGGGTATAAGAATTATTACCTGGGGGAGATCACAGCTATCCATTTTAAGGGTGAAAGCACATCCAAGAATAAGGCTTATACCAGGCGTTTTTATGGAGCGATGCGCGTCTTTTACAAGAAGCATTTCAGGAAAAACTGGTTTTTCGATGCCATTGTAGGCACTGGGTTGGAGATTGTACATGTATTCAAAAGAAAACCGAAATTGAAGAGTGCCGATATTTCCCGATATGTTCTGGTTTCGGATATTGAGAATCCTGAACTTGAATCCCTTGTAAGTTTGCCTTTCTATATTCAGGCCAATCTGGAAAATATTAAAGATGGTTCTGGGCTAATCTTCGACGCAAATTTCATGGACTACAAGGCCATAATATCTGCAATGCAAGGTCGATTGAGGAACCGGTCATGTACCTTTAAAATTATTCCGGATAAGGCCCATTTCATGATAGGCAGTGATAATCCACAAGACCGTGGAGAGGTGGTAGTTCTAAGTACGAATTAAAGCCATTTTCCCTTCCCAATTATTAGTTTTTGCTTAATTTTGCTCCCACTAACTCAGAAACTTCATCAGCAATTCCGTTATGTCCAAATTTGAATTGAAATTGCCAAAAATGGGAGAAAGCGTAGCAGAGGCTACCATAACAGCCTGGCTTAAAGAGGTTGGCGATACTATTGAAGCCGATGAGGCAGTTCTTGAAATAGCCACCGACAAGGTAGATAGTGAAGTACCAAGTGAAGTTGATGGAGTTTTACTGGAAAAACTATTTGATGTGGATGATGTAGTGCAGGTTGGACAAACAATTGCTGTGATTCAAACCAATGGCGAAGCAGAACCGGCAGGAGCAGCACAAGAGACCCAGGTTCAAGTAGAAGAACCAGCTGAGGAGTTTGTACAGGAGGTCCAGTCGGCTGTAGAACAGGCAAAAACAACTGTTGAAGCTGTCACCTCTACAGATTCAAGATTCTATTCACCTTTGGTAAAGAACATAGCGAAACAAGAAGGCATAAGCCAAAATGAACTGGATAGCATCCCGGGTTCAGGACAAAATGGTCGTGTCACAAAAAACGATATTCTGGCCTATCTTGGGAATCGTTCTGCAACTGCTGAGGTCATTAAAAAAACACCACCAACCGTTCCCGATACTCCATCGGCAATATCAAGCCATGTCACAGCGGAAGTTAAACCTGCAACAGTGGTCTCTGGTGAAGACGAGATCATCGAAATGACACGCATGGGTAAACTGGTTGCCAAACATATGATTGAATCGGTACAGACGTCTGCCCATGTGCAATCGTTTATTGAAGCCGATGTCACCAAAATATGGAATTGGCGGAATAAGGTGAAGACCGATTTTGAAAAGCGCGAAGGTGAGAGGCTTACTTTTACTCCGATTTTTATGGAGGCCGTTGCCAAAGCTTTACGGGATCATCCCATGTTGAATATCTCTGTTCAAGGTGATCAGATCGTCCTCAAGAAAAACATCAATTTAGGTATGGCTACGGCATTGGCCGATGGAAATTTGATCGTGCCAGTTATCAGAAATGCCGACCAGCTCAATTTGATCGGGATGGCAAAGCAGGTTAATGATTTAGCTGAGCGTGCAAGGACCGGTAATTTAAAGCCCGATGAGGTTATGGACGGTACCTATACAGTAACCAATGTAGGTTCCTTTGGAAGCATTATGGGAACACCTATAATCAATCAACCACAAGTTGGTATCCTGGCTTTAGGCGCTATAAGAAAAGTTCCTGCTGTCATTGAAACATCTGAAGGCGATTTTGTCGGTATTCGATATCGGATGTTCCTGTCGCACTCCTACGACCATCGTGTGGTCAATGGTGCCCTTGGAGGTCAGTTTGTTAAAACGGTCAAGGATTATCTCGAAAACTGGGACCCGGATAGGGAAATTTGACGTTTGCCTTTTCGCTTATGCCTAACCATTTAAGTTTATGTCGTTTTTTAATCGCTAATTAGTTGCCTGCATGAAATTGAACATCACCAAACCCATCTGCTTTTTTGACCTGGAAACCACTGGGATCAATATTTCCAAAGACCGTGTCGTTGAGATCTCCATTTTAAAGGTATTCCCGGATGGAAAGGAAGATCGACGTACCTGGCTTGTAAATCCTGAAATTCCAATACCAAAGGAGGTTACCGCCATTCACGGTATTTCCGATGAAGATGTGGCAGATAAACCGACCTTTAAAGAACTGGCGAAGGAGATTCACAATATGATCAAAGATTCCGATCTGGCAGGATTCAATTCAAACCGTTTTGATATCCCGCTTTTGGCAGAGGAAATGCTCAGGGCAGAGGTCGATTTTGATATGAAAAATCGCCATGCTGTTGACATTCAGACCATTTATCACAAGATGGAACAACGAAATCTTTCAGCTGCCTATAAATTCTATTGTAAAAAGGAACTCAATAATGCGCATAGCGCTCAGGCCGATACCGAAGCCACTTTTGAGGTTTTGAAGGCACAGCTATCCATGTATGACTCGCTTAAAAATGATGTAAAATTCCTGGCAGAGTTCAGTTCAAGGCGAAAGTTCGCTGATTTTGCTGGCTTTATCGTATTCAATAAGGATGGTGAGGAATGTTTCTCCTTCGGAAAACATAAAGGCAAGAAGGTTACCGAGATCTTAGAGACTGAACCAGGTTATTTCGGCTGGTTATTGAATGCGGACTTTCCGCTTTATACAAAAAAAGTCCTTACAGCAATTAAATTGCGGCAATTCAACAACAAACTCCTGTGAGATGAAGATAATCTGTATTGGGCGGAACTATGCCGATCACATAGAAGAGCTCGACAATAAACGGCCTGCAAATCCTGTTATTTTCATGAAGCCCGATTCGGCCATTCTTCTGAGGAATCAGCCCTTTTTTATCCCTGATTACTCAAATAACGTGCACCATGAGGTGGAAGTGCTGGTAAAGATCAATAGGATTGGAAAGCATATCCAGGCCAAATTTGCACACAAATACTATGATGAAATAAGTTTGGGTATCGATTTTACAGCAAGGGACCTTCAGTCTGACCTGAAGGAAAAGGGATTGCCCTGGGAAAAGGCGAAAGCATTTGACGGTTCTGCCGTGATTGGCCAATGGGTAACAAAGGATCGGTTTAAAAATCTAAATAATATAGCTTTCAGACTGGAGAAAAACCAGGAGGTGGTTCAGGAGAGTAATACGTCCTTAATGCTTTGGAAAATGGATGATTTGATCGAATATGTGTCGAAATATTTTACTTTAAAGATCGGAGATATTATATTTACAGGAACACCTGCGGGAGTTGGCAAGGTAATTGCTGGAGACAAGCTGACAGGATATTTAGAGGATGACCGATCATTCTCCCTTACAATAAAATAAATGGAACAAAACTATAAACTGGATAAGATCCGACAATTGGCCGATAATGACACCGATTTTATCGAGACTTTGGTGACCACTTTCGTAGAGGAAGTGCCTGAAGATGCCAGGCAATTAAAAATTGCGGTCGACAGTCGGGATTTTCTGGCGACCTACAAAGCTGCCCATAAAATGAAGCCTACTATTGATCTGTTCGAACTTGGCGTTTTGAATGAGCTGGTAGAAGTGCAGGACTGGGGAAAATTGGAGCAAAAAGAGAAGGATATTACAAATCAGCTGGCTTTGGTACTAGATGCCATTAATCGTGCAGTACAGGAGATCAAGGAAGACTTCAACTTATAATGCAGGCAGAGATAATCACCATTGGCGATGAAATTCTCATCGGGCAGATTATCGACACCAATTCTGCATATATTTCTAAAAAACTGAATGAAATAGGGGTTTCTGTTTACCAGATCACTTCTATACAGGATGATGAGACTCACATTTTGAGTGCGCTTGAAAAGGCTGAATCCAGGGTGGATATTATTATAATCACCGGAGGCTTAGGCCCTACAAAGGACGATATCACCAAAAATACCATCGTAAAATACTTCAATGATGTACTCGTTCAGGACGAGGCCGTGTTGAAGAATATTGAGGAAATGTGGCGGAAATATGTAAAACAACCGCTTTCTCAGATCAATATTGACCAGGCATTGGTTCCCTCAAAAGCGATTAGCCTGATGAACTTTTATGGCAGTGCACCTGGTATGTGGATCAAAGAAAAAGAAAAAGTCTTTGTTTCCTTACCAGGAGTACCTTACGAAATGAAGGCTCTGATGAAAAAAGATGTTCTACCCATGCTTCATGATGCCTTTGAATTACCCGTTATCGTGCATAAAACCCTGATGACCTATGGATTAGGTGAAAGTATGATCGCTAATAGAATTGCGGAATGGGAAGATGCCCTTCCTGCCCATATAAAGCTTGCCTACCTACCAAACTTAGGCCGTGTTCGCCTTCGCTTATCCGGAAAAGGTACAGTTAAAGAAAAAGTTCAGGCCGAGATAGACAAACAGGTTGAAGTGCTTTTACCCATGATCCAGGATATATTCTACGGCTTTGAGAACGAGCACGCTCTGGAAGAGCAGATCGGAAACTTGCTTCAGGCCAAAGGGAGTACCCTGTCAACTGCCGAAAGTTGCACGGGTGGTAACTTAGCCCAGCGCTTTACAGCAATTGCCGGAGCTTCGAATTATTTTTCAGGCAGTATTGTAAGCTATGCCACAAGCAGTAAAACGGATGTTTTGGGAGTGTCTCCGGAACTGATAGCAGATAAATCGGTCGTCAGTAAAGAAGTTGCTGAAGCCATGGCAGCTCGGTCCAAGGAAAAATTCAATAGCGATTATGCGATAGCCACAACAGGGAATGCCGGACCTACCAAAGGAGATGCTGACGCAGAAATAGGAACTGTTATCATTGCTATTTCAACTCCCGAGGGCACATACTCAGAGGAGTTTCAACTTGGCAATCACCGCACGAAAGTGATCCAAAAAGCGGTAAATAAGGCCCTTGAAATGCTGTTCAGGGAAATTTCAAAAAATTAAAATATTCATTTGCCTACTCATAAAGAATTCGTAAATTTGCAGCTCGTTAAAAAGAACTAATTTTTAAAGCATTAAAGATGTCAAGAGTTTGTCAATTAACAGGAAAGAAAGCGATGGTGGGGAATAATGTTTCTCACGCTATGAACAAGACCAGGCGACGATTCGACGCAAATTTGATCAAGAAGCGGTTTTATATTCCGGAAGAGGACAAATGGGTCACGCTTAGGGTATCGACCTCTGCTTTAAAAACCATTAATAGAATCGGGATCTCAGCTGCACTTAAGGAAGCACGAGCCAAAGGTTTTTATAAATAATAGCCATTTAATCCAAAGCATTGAATCATGGCAAAAAAAGGAAACAGAGTACAGGTCATATTAGAATGTACAGAGCATAAGAAATCGGGAAAGCCTGGTACATCGAGATATATCACGACCAAGAATAAAAAGAATACACCGGACCGTTTGGAATTGAAGAAGTTCAATCCAGTTTTAAAGAAAATGACGGTGCATAAAGAAATCAAGTAATTTCGATATCCGTTAATATATCGAATAAAGACATTACACATGGCAAAGAAGGCAGTAGCATCTTTACAGACAGGTTCCAAGAGGCTTACAAAAGCCATTAAAATGGTTAAATCACCTAAGACGGGAGCATATACTTTCGTTGAGTCAATCATGGCTCCGGAACAGGTTAACGACTTTTTCAATAAAGGATAATATCCATTTTCCAATAAGAAGAAATCAAAGCTGCTCTCGTAAATGAGGCGGCTTTTTATTTGCATTAGTTTGGCGAAATCATATTAAACCCGGACTGTATTACACCGGAGCAGCTGAGAACAACGAAGAATCAAATGAGCGTATTTAAAAACATATTCTCTTCAGAAAAGAAAGAAACTCTCGATAAAGGATTGGAAAAATCCAAAACCACATTTTTTAATAAACTGAGTAAGGCTGTTGCGGGTAAATCTAAAGTGGATGATGAGGTTTTGGACAATTTGGAGGAAGTATTGGTAACTTCCGATGTGGGCGTCGATACAACACTCAAGATCATTGAGCGCATCCAGGAACGTGTTGCTCGAGATAAATATCTCGGTACGGAAGAACTCAACCAAATATTAAGAGATGAGATCGCTAATCTTCTATCGGAGACCAATTCCGGCGAAGCCACTGAATTTGAACTTCCGGAGGGTAATAAGCCCTACGTGATCATGGTGGTTGGTGTGAATGGTGTTGGCAAAACAACCACGATCGGCAAATTGGCGAATCAATTCAAAAAGCAAGGAAAAAAAGTTGTTCTAGGTGCAGCGGATACCTTTCGGGCAGCAGCAATCGATCAGTTACAGATTTGGGCCGATCGGGTAGATGTGCCAATTGTAAAACAGGAAATGGGCAGTGATCCGGCATCTGTGGCCTTCGATACCTTGCAAAGCGCTGTTTCCACTGAAGCAGATGTAGTGATCATCGATACTGCTGGTCGACTGCACAATAAGGTGAATCTCATGAACGAATTGACCAAGGTAAAGCGGGTGATGCAAAAAGTGATAGATGATGCCCCGCATGATGTTTTGCTTATTCTGGATGGTTCAACAGGGCAAAACGCCTTTGAACAAGCTAAGCAATTCACCGCTGCAACCGAAGTAAGCTCATTAGCCGTCACCAAGTTGGATGGTACTGCAAAAGGTGGTGTGGTGATCGGTATAAGCGATCAATTCCAGATCCCGGTAAAATATATCGGAGTAGGCGAAGGTATCGATGACCTTCAAGTATTCAACAAGTACGAATTCGTAGACTCCTTCTTCAACTAAACTTATTGGATTACCTGATTGAGCTTTTCCCATAGGGCATTGTCATATCCAGATGGGCCAAGTTGAGCTTCACCACCATCTCCGCCCATTCTTATTACAACAAGATCCATGCTGGGGATCACGTATAATTTCTGGTCGTTGAATCCAAGTCCTGCGATGAGATCGGATGGAGCATTGGGAATGAGTTCGCCGAAATATTCATCGGTTGAACCCGGGATACGATAGGTAGACTGCCCATTCAACCACCACAAATAACCATAAGCCCTGTTCATGGATTGGGAGGTGCTTGTCATGGATTGGAAATAATTATCAGCATTTGATAGTAGAGATGTGTTTTTCCATTTACCTTCATTCAATATCAAATGACCGAAACGCGCCATGCTTCTAGCTGAGCTGTAATAGATCTTATTAAAATTTTCAGCTTGCCAAAACCCGTTCATCCCAATGCGGTCCTTGAGCTTGGCATTGAAATAGGCTTCGAAGAACTGACCAACGGCTCCATCTATAATGGGTTGGCTTAAGGTGTAGGGTGCGTTGTGATAATACCAAACCGTACCCGGTTCATTCAGATAATTCAAACAACCCGGAAGGGTGCAGAAATTAAAAATTGGATTAGTGAAGTCAAGTCCGGTAGTCATGGTGATGTGATTTCGGACTGTCACATTGGCTTCCTGTTCTGGGGTCATACTGGACCAACCGCTTCCAAGATATAGGTAAGAAGGATCATTTAACTTTAAAAAGTCCTCCTCTTCAGCTATTCCCATCATAAATGCCGTGATTGTCTTACCCGCCGAATACCAGGGATGATCATCGGTAGACGTCCAACCGTTAAAGTATTGTTCAATAGCAATTCTACCATCATTAAGAACCAGGAAAGCCTTGGTATCGCTATTCTCGAGAAAAGCATATAGATCGGTTAATGCTGCACTGTGCCAGCCAATTTCGTCTGGAGAAACCGTCTCCCAAAAATCTGTTCCATTATCCGGAAAATAGGTTTCGTTATCACCTGGCTCAGCCGGATCATCCTCAACATTGGGATCATTTGAAAAGCTTTCACACCCAAAAAGGCCGAGAACAACAATACTTGCAAGTAATATTCTGAAATTCATAGCAATAGCAATCATATGATAGGTTAAAGGTACAAAAGGTTTAATTTAGGTTGTATCTTTGCGCAGCTAAAATTCACTATGCGCACGAAATCATTAAAAAATAATCGCATCAATGTAGTAACACTTGGTTGCAGTAAAAATGTATACGACAGTGAAGTATTGATGGGTCAGTTGAGAGCAAATGACAAAGAGGTGGTTCATGAACAGGAAGGCAACGTCGTGGTGATCAATACTTGTGGTTTTATCGACAATGCCAAGGAAGAAAGTGTGAATACCATCCTGGAATACCTGAAACTAAAGGAGGAAGGTGAAGTAGACAAGGTATTTGTTACGGGATGTTTGAGTGAACGCTACAAACCCGATCTGGAAAAGGAGATGCCTGATGTGGACCAGTATTTTGGCACTACAGAATTGCCTAATCTACTCAAAGCCCTTGGAGCCGATTACAAACACGAATTGATCGGTGAGCGACTTACCACAACACCAAAGAACTATGCATACCTGAAGATCTCTGAAGGTTGTGACAGGCCATGTAGTTTTTGTGCCATCCCTTTGATGCGCGGAAAGCACAGGTCGAAACCAATAGAGGACCTGGTTACAGAGGCAACGAAACTAGCAGCTAATGGTGTCAAAGAACTTATTTTGATTGCCCAGGACCTTACCTACTATGGTCTTGACATCTATAAAAAACGGAATCTTGCTCAACTGCTGAAAGCTCTTGTTGAGGTAGAAGGGATAGAATGGATCCGTCTTCATTATGCCTTTCCAACCGGCTTCCCAATGGATGTATTGGACGTTATGGAAAGTGAACCCAAGATCTGCAACTACCTCGATATTCCATTGCAGCATATTTCCAATGACATCCTCAAAAGCATGAGGCGTGGAACCACTATGGAAAAGACCAATGCCCTGCTTGATACCATTCGTGAAAAAGTACCGGGAATAGCTATTCGAACCACACTTATCGTTGGATATCCGGGTGAAACGGAGGCCGATTTCGAATTGCTTAAGGAATGGGTTAAAACAACGCGTTTTGACCGACTAGGTTGCTTCACCTATAGCCATGAAGAGAATACTCATGCCTACCAGCTTGAAGATGATGTTCCTGAAGAGATCAAGCAAGAACGCGCCAATGAGATCATGGAATTGCAAGGCCAGATTTCCTGGGAATTAAATCATGAAAAAATCGGAAAAACATTAAAGGTAGTAATCGACCGTAAAGAGGGAAACCACTTCATTGGAAGAACCGAATTCGATTCACCGGATGTCGATAATGAGGTTTTGATAGAAGCCGATAAGAACTATATGCGAACAGGAGATTTCTATTTGGTAAGTATTACCGGGGCCTCTGATTTTGACCTTTATGGGGTCATAAAAGAATAAACCGCCCAAAAAGAGCGGTTTAGTCCTATTTCTTAGGTGAGTTCTTAATCGATTACCAGTTTCCTGATGATATTGCTGCTTTCGGATTCTAGCTTAATCAAATAGATCCCACTGGCATAGTTGTTTAATTGAACGCTAAAATTATTATAGATGCCGCTAGTCTCAATGGTTTGGATGCGAGTGCCATTCATATCAAAAATTGATATTGTATCGATCGAGCTGACGCCATTCGATTTGATATAGAGGTTGGAACCCGAAGACAACGGATTTGGGTAAATCCTGATTTGATCATTTTGATCAAAGCTGTCGGTACTCAATGGCATATCAACATATTCCCACATTTCAAGCCCTGCAAAGCCATCTGTACCTTTTAAGAAAAGAGCTCCCGGAGCCGGGGTTAATCCTCCAGCATCTCCAGATCCAACCGGGTTGAGTTCCAGTTTTACCAGAGTAGTGCCATCATATTGATAAAGTTCTTTATCCGGGCCTTCATCGGCGGTGAAATAAAGTATACCATCAAGTTCTGTTAGTTCAAGAGGCGCACTTGGTCCAATTGGATTCACATCGACTTTTGTAGTTGTACCCATCCCAATATCGAATTTATACAGTTCACGATCTCCTGTCGCCTCGATCTCTGCTGGTACATAAATAAAGCCACCAACTTTTTTATAGTTTCCTGGAAAAATTGCTGGAAAACTAGAGCCGGCGGGATCTATATCTATTTTAGAAAGGGTAGGTCCGGCCGGATCATATTCATACATTTCCACATCGCCCATGTCTGAAGCTGTAAAATAGAGAACGCCATCGGCATTATATAGGGCAAAAGGCGAACTGGATCCCGTTGCGCTAACGTCGATTTCTGTTACCATTGACATGCTGGTATCATAGACGTGTAGTTCCTTGTCACCCGTTGTGCTTTCCGCATTGAAATAAAGATCTGATCCCAGGGTAGTAAGTTCGTTAGGGTCGCTTGAAGCTGAGGGATTCACGTCGATTTTGGTCAGGGTAACGCCATCAAAATTGTATAATTCTTCGTCACCTGCAACAGTTGCAACAAAGAAAGCTTCACCTCCTGCAAAGGTATATTCTTCCGGATCCCCGCTTCCAGCTGGGTCAGTATCGATTTTTACGGGCATAGCCCCATCGTAATAATAAGCTTCTTTATCACCTGCCGCAGTTGCTGTGAAGAATAAAGTACCGCCAAGGTTAGTAAGCCTGAAAGGCATACTTGATCCTGCTGGATCAATATCCACTTTAACAGGAGCCATGAACATCAGGTCAATGAAGTACAATTCGCGATCACCAGAGGCATCCTCGGCTGAAAAGAAGACAAAGTCTGTAGTTATTCCTGGAACCCAGGTGAATTCTGCAGGGGTACTATCTCCTGCCGGATTGATGTCGATCTTGATTGGCGGGCCGCCCATGGCAGGATCAAAAAAATGTGGCTCTTTGTCACCTCCCACATCTTCCGCGGAGAAAAAAATGAGCGGACCGACGACTTCAAAATCGGAGGCAAAACTAGACGGTGGGCCAGGAGCCACATCGATCATGGTCAATTGAGCATAACTTTGGTTCAAGGCGAATAAAAATAATATTGCCAAACCAATTTGATAGATAGGTAGTTGTTTTTTCATGGTTTAATGTTTTAGATTTATTCTTTAGTCAAATGCTCCGCATGAAATGTAACCTCAACAAGGTAATTTTTATCTATTTTTATTACAATCCAACAATTAAAATTGACTAAACATTAAAGCAAGTAATTCGGATATAGAATTGATCAATGCTTTGATCGCGGGCCAATCCTCGAGGGAATGGGCATTGCGAGAGATTTACAAATTGAATAAAGACAAGGTTGGCTCCTTCATATTATCGAATAATGGCAATGCATCTGAAGCCAAGGATATTTTCCAGGAATCGATCATCGCATTCTATGAGAACGTTCTGGCAGGAAAATTCAAAGGAGAAAGTAAAATTGGCACTTATTTATACGCAATTGCCCGGTTTAAATGGTTGAATCACCTGAAGCAAAGGTCTAATGAACTGAAATCAAATGAAATTATGATTGATCGTAACGAAATTGAAAAAGACGCCCAGGTTCAATTGATTGCCAAAGAATATCGGGCTCAAGTGATGAAGGTCATGAGCGCTGTCGGTGAGCAATGTAAAGAACTACTTATAGCAACGATATATCATGATCAAAGTATGAAGGAGATTGTTTCACAGGGCAAATACAGCAACGAGCAAATTGCGAGAAACAAGAAATACAAATGTCTTAAACATCTCAGAGAAATACTTCAGGAGCAACCAGAACTAATTAAAGTTTTGAAAGGATATGTCTGATTATGAAAAATTGATTGAAAAGTATTTCTTCGGTGAAATGGATGCCAAAGAAACACAAGCGTTCGAAACCAAATTGGAAATCGATGACGTTCTTATGAAGCTATATGACGAGTTCGTTTTGGCCAAGAAGTTGGTCGAAGAAGCAGGCCGTTTGGAACTAAGGGCGCAATTGGAGTCTATCGATAAAGATTTAACGGAATCCAAAAGTCCCGTCATTCCAATATGGACCAAGTCTGTCATAAGAATAGCCGCTATAGTAGTGATCGCTTTGGGAATTTATCATTTCGGATTTAACCAAAGCAGAACTGGTCCAGAAATCTTTTATGACCAATATGAAGCTTATTCAGTGCCTTCAGGCGAAAGAAGTTCTGGATTATCTGGAGATGAATCCTGGCTTGAGGCCTTGGATCTTTACAAGAATGAAAAGTATCAGGCTGCATTGGAACTGATGAATCAAATAGAGGATCCTATTTCCGAATCGCAACTTCAGTTCTATAGAGGCCTCTGTTTTCTTTCATTAAAGAACCCGGAAATGGCGATGCAGGAATTCAATCAAGTTCTCTTATCGGATAGCGATTATAAGGAACATGCGCAATGGTACCTGGCATTAACCTTTTTACTTGATTCAGAATTGGAAGGTGCAAGTGAATTGTTAAAGCAAATTGACTCGGCCGGTGGCTTCTATGCAAATAGGGCAAAAAAAATACTAAAAATGCGAATAACCAACTAGTGTGGTAATGTCCTTCTTCTTCGGAATATGACAAGAAGAACGCCTATCAGGCTTATACTTCCCAGGGCCCACCAACTAAACCATGAACTGGAGTTTGACAAGGGTCTCGTATTACCTGTCAGTTTAAAACTGCTCCAATAATATGGAGAGCGTGCTTCTGGACGGGCATTTTGCAAATAATGTAATTTGGCATTTTGAAGAGCCTCATCCTTAGCTTCTCCCGATTTAATATTTTTTAAAAACGACTGCATTAAGAGGGAAGACGATGCATCGTCGACTGTCCAGAAGGTTGAGATCATCGCCGGACTGCCTGCATATTGAAAGGCCCGCTCCAGGCTTTGAATACCTTCGCCCTTTACCAGCTTGCCTTGTGCAGTATTGCATGCGCTTAAAATTACCAATTGCGATGTTAATTCGAGGTTATATATTTCATAGGTATGGAGGATGCCGTCATTCTCATTGGACGGATTCAAAAACAATTTAGACAACAGCGGATGCTCATCTTCAACCTGGCCGTGCATGGCCAAATGAATAATGCCTGCGGATTTTGAACCCGAAACAAGAATATCCTCTGTGGCTTCATCACCAATATGAAACTTGCCTTTGAACAGCTCTGAGGCCCGCTTAATCTCATCCTGATTGAAGTTTAATTGGTAAGGTTGAAAATCTACTTCGGCATAGGACATCCCTTCATATTCAGGAGCCAGTCCGAAATAATCCTTTTGCAAGCTGCCCGAATCTTCAGACATGATTTTAATAGAAGCTGAGGGAGAATAACTGATTCTATATTTTTTCATCAAATAAGGCAATGATCTGTAGTCATGTTCCCCTGAAGATATGTTCGATGTAATGAGACTTTCGAATGGTAAATATGACAATTCGGCATCGGGTATCAGGATTAAACTAGTTGATTCGTTCGTTTCCCTTAGTTCTGGTTGAATCAAGGCCGTGAAAAGGTAGAAAGCATCGGCTTTATAAGAATTATAAAATTTAGAAGGATCTCCCAAGGCCAGATCACGATCTCTTAAACTGCTGAGATATTGCAAAACTTGCGAAGACAAGGTTTGAGCAGTTCCCAGTTTTCGCAGCTTAATGTTAGTGCCATCCAGTTTAAAAACGAATGCATTCCCCGGGCCAAAAAAGAAAGAAATAGCAACCGCATTTTTTCCCCTAAGAAATGCCTGAAAATCTTCGGCGTTGTACACCTTTAGATCATGTCTAAGCTCATAGTATTCAGGATATTTGGTTTTTAGCTCAGCCCTAAAAATATCAAAATCATTCAATCTTTCATTCAATTTTTCACGCCACAATTCGAGCATTTTTGCGCGCACATCGGCGCATCGATTTTCTTCTGTAGCAATTTTTCCTCGAAGGGAGATTATTTCCTTTTTCAATTGATACTCTCGTTCTAAAACGTCTGAAGGAACATTAGCAAATGAATTGATATTCTGTTCTTGAATTGCTGCAAGCAGGAACAGGGATTTACTCTTTTCCGTCATGAAGAATGCTTCTTCTAAAAATGCAGAATCACTTGTCCTGCTAAAAAGTTCATACGCGGTTTCTACACCTTGTTCAACAAGGGCTCTTGTTCGATCAGACCAAAATAATCTGGATGACTCAGACATCTGGGTCGTCGTCATTTGCTCTAAAACGCCAAGGGCGATCTGCTGAGTGTCAAAAGCAACTTCCAAGATTTCCTGATCTTGTTTTAGTTTATACCATTCAATTAAAAGACCTGCTTTCCCTGTTAGAGATTCTAATAAGTAGTTGTGAGACTGAATGTTCATATCCACATTCGGATTTTCCCACCAGTTGGAATCTTCCATGTTGTCCACCAGGATGTCGATGGCAACTTGATAGGCTTCAAGTGCCCCTTCAATATCTCCTTCAGAACCTACAGCTCTTGCTACGAAATTTTGACAAGCGCCTGTAAGGATATGATTTTCTCCGAAATTTTCCTTTCGCCATTTCACAGCGTTCTCATAAAATCCCTTTGCCTGGTTATAGTTTCCTGAATTTAAAAGACTATCTCCTTTTATGATAATCTGTTTACTGCGATCATTGTCCACGATCTGCTCTTCATTCATGGCCTTCTCAAAAAATGTCAAGGCTTGTTCCTTATCGCCCAATTCCCAATACATATCTCCAATAGCTTCATTTAGATATCGCATGTATGGATTTTGAGGCTCAAATGCATTCGACCACACAAGTTGCGTGGCCAGGAAATTGTCCAAAGCCAGTTGGTATTCCATTTTCTCATAATAAATGGCACCCATATTATAATGGGTAGCAGCAATATCAAAATGATCTTCCGGGTAAACCAATGAATAGACAGAGAGTTCGCGTTCGTAGAAGTCAAGTGCCTTATCAAAATCACCTATCGATCTGCTCATATTGCCCAAACCACGAAGAATCTGACCTTTGTAATAGGTTTCATTACTATTAATATTGGCCAGGGCCTTTTGCAGTATTTCAATACCTGAATGCGGATCGGAACCCTTGTTGTGCATAAAATATTCTCCTAAATAATACTTCCCGATATTGTTGTTATCCAATGAGGTTTCACTAGAAATTTCAGCCCAGAGTTCTGGAATGATCCTGTAATAATTAGAACTGTCTTTAACGGCAGCATAGCTTTCAGCAAGATAGAGCCTGAATTCAATTTCCGCTTTCATCACTACATCGAGTTCTAGGGCCTTCAGAATGGCATCATGCGCATCGTTCTTTTTTAATCGATTTCTTTGAAGAATGTATTGCCATAAATAAATTTTGAATTCATCAACTGGATTAATCTCGTTTGAGTTCTGAAGGGAAAATGCTATGTCAAGTGCCCTTTCGAAAATACCGCGACGATTAAGGGAATCGATTTGCTCAAATCCGTTTTTTAATTGTTCCGGTTGGCCGAGGCAAAGGATTGGTAACAGACTTAATAGAAAAATTCGACTTAGTAGTTTGAGCATCTTAGCCTGAAATTGATTGTTTCTAAATTACAAATACTTTTTGAAAATTAATCGTGAACAAACTGACAAACCCATGAATTCAACACAGACTTATTAACGTAATATTAGGACATATAATCCCTAACTGCCTTATATTTACGTATGCAATCGAAGTCGACCTTGGCTGTTAAACAAATTCCATTTCGAGATACCGGATACTTTTCAGGTTTGATATGCGATTATTTGGATCGTCACGAGACGACGAAACCCTTGTTCAATCGATACCCTGAATTGGACAAATTCAAGGATCAGATTGAAGAAAAGACTAAGAATTATAATCCGGAGTTTCGTTCTATACTTATTCAATCTCTTTTGGATCAATATAAAGCCACTGAAATCTCTTCGGGTACTCAATCCAACATTCTAAGCTTAAAAGATCACAATACATTTACCATTACTACCGGTCATCAATTGAATCTGTTTACCGGTCCGTTGTATTTCCTGTATAAGATCATTTCGACCATAAACCTCACCACCCAACTTAAGAAGGCTTATCCCGATTTTAATTTTGTTCCTGTTTATTGGATGGCAAGTGAAGATCATGATTTTGAGGAGATCAACTATTTCAACTTTCAGGGCAAAAAGGTCCAATGGTCCGTAGAGGGCGGAGGTGCTGCTGGCCGATTGAATACACGAGGTCTGGACCTGGTCAATGAGGTGTATTCAGGACAACTTGGGAACACCGATACCGCCAACTTTTTGAAATCCTTATTCAAAGAAGCCTATACAACGGGGAAATCTCTTTCCGAAGCAACGCGGTTAGTTGCTAATGCCTTGTTTGCTGACCACGGCCTGGTAATCCTGGATGCAGACTGTGCAGATTTAAAGAAGTTATTTATTCCTTACTTGAAAATGGAATTGGTGGATGGAGTCGCTGAAAGCGCTATTTCGAAAACAAATTCATACCTCAAAGATCATAATTATAAGATCCAGGTAAATCCACGACCGATCAACTTGTTTTATCTCGCTGAAAAAAGTCGTGAACGCATAATCAAAAACGGAAACAACTTTTCTGTCAACAATACCGATCTTAGTTGGAACAAAGATGAGTTTATAGAAGAATTGGAGTCTAACCCGGAGCGGTTTTCTCCCAATGCCATCATGCGTCCACTTTACCAGGAGGTGATACTTCCTAACCTCACATATATTGGAGGTGGAGGTGAATTGGCCTATTGGTTACAGTTAAAGGCTTATTTTAAAAGTCAGGACGTGACATTTCCAATGTTACTCCTGAGAAACTCGGTTTTGTTTATCAGATCCAAGCAGCTAGAAAAGGTTGATAAACTGAACCTGACGATTGAAGATCTGTTCCTTTCGGAAAATGATCTCCTTAAAACAATGACTTCACGGTTAACCGATGTACCGATCGATTTGAGTTCACAAAAGGATTTTCTGAAGCAGCAATTCAAAGCCATGTACGATATAGCAGAGCGGACAGATAAATCATTTAAAGGTGCTGTTGCCGCGCAGGAAAGGAAACAGATCAAAGGCCTTGAACATCTTGAAAAAAGACTCCTCAAAGCAGAAAAACGTCGTCTTCAGGATCAACTCAACCGAATAAAAGCCCTGCAGGATGAACTCTTTCCTTCAAACGGTCTTCAGGAACGGCAATTGAATTTCTCCGAAGTTTATCTCGAAATTGGCCCGGATCTCATACAGTACCTGATCAAAAGCCTGGATCCACTCCTGGACCATTTTCTGATTCTTGAACTGGAGTGACCGATTAATGAACAATGTGTCAAAATTATGAACATTCGATTGCTGGGAATGGTCAATTGATTAATTTTGCGCATGCATCACGATAAGGTTTTAATTTTAGATTTCGGATCGCAGTATACCCAGTTGATTGCGAGACGTGTTAGGGAGCTCAATATATATTCGGAGATCCACCCATTCAATAAAATTCCAGATCAAATTTCAGATTACAAGGCCGTCATTTTATCCGGTAGCCCTTATTCTGTTCGAGGTGAAGAAGCCTTACATCCTGATCTTAGCGAAATTAAAGGAAAGATACCTCTTCTAGCAGTATGCTATGGGGCGCAATATCTCGCCCATTTCTTCGGTGGTGAAGTGGCACCTTCAAACACCAGGGAATATGGAAGAGCTAGACTAACAGAAGTGAAGCACGACCACCAATTCTTAAAAGGAATTGAGATGGCAGCCAAGTCTGGATGAGTCATAGTGATACCATTCAGAAATTGCCTGAAAAAGCAGAATTACTTGCCAGTACTCATGATGTGGCCAATGCTGCATTTAAACTGGCTGATGAACCTAGCTTTGCCATTCAATTCCATCCGGAAGTCTATCACACGGTAGATGGCAAACAACTTTTACATAACTTCCTGATCGATATTGCAGGCATTACCCCCGACTGGACACCAGACTCTTTTGTTGATGAGACCATTTCGGAATTAAAGTCGAAATTAGGTGATGATAAGGTGGTTCTTGGACTATCCGGTGGAGTGGATTCCACGGTTGCAGGTGTACTGCTGAACAGGGCAATTGGAAGTAATCTTTACTGCGTCTTTGTGAACAACGGATTGCTTCGTAAGAACGAATATGAGAATGTGCTCGAGCAATATGAAGGCATGGGTCTTAATGTAAAGGGTGTAGATGCTTCGGCACGCTTTTTGGAAGCCTTAAAAGGAATCAGTGATCCTGAAGAAAAGAGAAAGACGATTGGCCGTGTTTTCATCGAGGTATTCGATGACGAGGCCCACTTGATAGAAGATGTACAATGGCTTGCTCAGGGTACCATATATCCGGATGTAATTGAAAGCGTTTCGGCCACCGGAGGCCCGTCGGCAACCATAAAAAGTCATCATAACGTTGGTGGCTTACCCGATTTCATGAAGCTCAATGTAGTTGAACCATTGAAATCATTGTTCAAGGATGAGGTTCGGCGGGTTGGTAATTCACTTGGAATAGACCCGCAGTTACTTGGACGCCATCCTTTTCCAGGTCCAGGACTTGGGATTCGGATATTAGGAGATCTGACGGCTGAGAATGTTCGTATATTACAAGAGGTGGATGCCATTTTTATCAATGGCCTGCGTGAATGGAATTTATACGATAAGATCTGGCAAGCGGGAGCCATGTTGCTGCCGGTGAATAGCGTCGGTGTGATGGGAGATGAAAGGACATATGAGAAATGTGTTGTACTGAGAGCTGTGGAGAGCACAGATGGCATGACTGCAGATTGGGTTGATCTGCCTCATGAGTTCTTACAAAAAGTATCGAATGATATAATAAATAAGGTAAAAGGCGTTAATAGAGTGGTGTATGACATCAGTTCAAAACCGCCCGCTACAATCGAATGGGAATAAGAAACAACATATTTAAGGTCATTTTGGCCGCGGCTTTATTTCTTTGCGGAATTGGACTGATCCAGGGCCAGGAAGACTTGAGAACCCATCGGGTGATGAGCGGGGAAACTATTGAGGATATCGCCTCAAAGTACATGGTGACGCCCTTCGATATCTATGCACTGAATCCGGATGTAAAGACCGAACTGAAACCCAATACCGTTATCGTCATCCCGCGCTCGCGCATCTCAAAGAATCCAACCACATCCGAAAAGCAAGAGGTTACCGGATTTAGAACACATAAGGTCAAGCGAAAGGAGACACTCTTCAGTATTTCAAGGCGTTACGATCTACCCATTGAAGAGATCAAAAAATACAATAAGCGACTCTATTCGGAAAATCTTAGAAAAGGAGACAGGATACAGATCCCCCAATACACCACCGTCCAGGTAACCAATGTGCTGGAAAATACCATCCGGGCGTATGAAGTTCAGCCAAAAGAAGGCAAATGGCGAATTGCATATAAATTCGGAATTACGGTAAATGAACTCGAACAAATGAATCCGAGTTTAGGCGACACCCTTCAAATTGGTCAGAAGATCAATGTGCCGAATATTGCTGATAACGAGATTAAAACGGTTAATGAAGACTTTGGCTATTATACGGTCTTGCCCAAGGAGGGATTTTACAGATTGAAACTCAAGCTTGGACTTGAACAGGAAGAACTGGAAGCGCTTAATCCTGATCTGGAAGATATTGGGTTGAAGGCTGGGATGGTGCTGAAAGTTCCTAAAGATGTGGGTAGCGATATCGATTTGATGGACATCGAAATGACGGCACTCAGAAACAATCTCAAAAATTTTAGTCCAAAGAGAATAGCCGTTATGCTGCCATTCCGATTGCATCGTGTTGATCTGGATTCTGTTCAGGAAGCAATGGATTTACTTGAGAAAGACCGTTATATGAGCATCTCACTGGATTTCCATTCAGGCGTTCTAATGGCTTTGGATTCGGCGAAGCAATTTGGGATATCAACACGCTTGGATGTTTTTGATACACAAGCCAGGATCAGCCAGGTGTCGAGCATTTTATCCTCCAATGATTTTTCAACTTATGATGCGGTAATCGGGCCGTTCACGGCAGATAATTTTGATCGTGCTGCGTTATCCTTGAGGGATGAGGCCGTTCCTATATTTGCTGCGGTTACCCAACCTAGGAAATTATATACGAATGTCTATCAAACCATGCCATCAAACGAACTGCTGCGCAATCGCATGATAGCGTTTGTTAAAAAGGATCTTGAACCGAAGCGCATTCTCATCATCGCCGATACCAGGCACCAATCGGTAAGTGATGCCATCAAAAGGGAAATACCTGAAGCTACTCAAGTGTTTTCAAGAAAGGACAAGGAAGGACGCGATGCAAATTATGTGCTAATCGATGATATTGAACCGCTCTTGCAAGAAGGGCGTACCCTGGTTTTTCTGGAAACCAGAAATGAAGGTTTTGTTTCTAACGTAACAAGTATGCTTAGTGCTTTTAATAGCGATGAATTTCAGATTACCCTTATGACCACGAATCGTAACCGGGCATTTGAAAACACCAATGTGTCCAACAATGATCTGTCGAGTTTGAAATTCCATTACCCATCTGTTAACCGAACTATAGACCTGAGTGGTGAAAATACTTTCATCAGGAAGTATAGAAACTTATATGGAGGACTTCCTAATAGATATGCCATCCGGGGATTCGACCTGACTATGGACATTCTGTTCAGATTAGCCAGTGAAGATTATTTAGATGATGCTTCATCGAGCGATATTGAAACGGAATACGTTGAGAACAAGTTCAGGTATTCCAAAAAACTGTTCGGGGGTTATTATAACGAATCTGCATATATCGTTAAATTTGAAGATCTTAAAATAGTTGAAATAAAACAATGACTTCCAAGGTAACTTATCTCGGTGAACTTCGTACTGAAAATGTTCACCTGAAATCCGGCCACACTTACACAACCGATGCACCAACAGACAATAACGGTAAAGGTGAAGCGTTTTCACCTACAGATACGGTAGCCACCGGATTGGCAAATTGCATGCTTACGGTAATGGGCATAAAGGCGCGAAATATGGGGTTGGATATGTCTGGAACAACTGCTGAAGTTACTAAGATCATGGCACCCGATCCTCGCAGGATCGCCAGGATTGTGATCGTTGTGGATTTCCCGATCTCAGCAGATGACAAAGTTAAAAAGATCCTCGAACACACCGCCAGAACCTGTCCGGTTATATACAGCCTGCATCCGGATATCGAAAAGGAATTGACCTTTAACTGGAAATAATGAAATATTTTGTGCTGTTATTGCTCCTGACAGGATTTGTGCCAGTTCAGGAAGAGCCTACCATGCTTTGGCGTGGCGATTATAGATTGAATTGGGATGATTTCAAGGCCGAATCCAGGGAATATTACGATGTTGTAGCAGTAACAGCATCTGGTCTATCGTTCGGTTATACTACGACAAAATATGGCGATGGGCGGATTGAATATGATTTTGATGTCAAGGCGCATTTCTATCCCACGAAATCATGGTATGTAAAGGAATTGGTAACAGATATTACTCTCGCCCATGAACGCCTGCATTTCGATATAACCGAGTTGCATGCGAGGAAATTCAGACAGCGGGTACGAAACACCAGATTTACCAGAAATATCGATGGTGAAATGGATAAGATCCATAATGACATCAATGAAGAATTGAGAAGGATGCAAAAGGCCTATGATGAAGCCACTCAACATTCAAGGAACGCGGAACAACAACTTGTTTG
>CAJIBQ010000286.1_pt1 | contig 47440 bp, 37 predicted proteins | sample 9199391 | NCBI WGS metagenome assembly CAJIBQ01 (sample SAMEA7708309, study PRJEB35096) | sediment metagenome | biome: marine neritic benthic zone biome [ENVO:01000025]; feature: sediment [ENVO:00002007]; material: shallow marine sediment [ENVO:03000034] sea grass bed [ENVO_01000059] ... | reverse complement strand
TCAGCTTGCATATTTTTCTTTTTTATTTTGGGGCTTACCCGGATTGATCCTTGAGATCAATGCGGATAGAACGACCATTTTATGTAGCAAGATCGTCTTGAACCCTGAAGAGAAGTCGGAGATCAAGGTGCCTTCAAAAGGTGATGAAGTAACTCGAAAAGAATACAATGACACCGTCAAAAAGAAAATGGAAGAAATGCGAGAAATGTATGGTGGCCGAGGGCGTGATCGAGGCGGACGACGGGGCGGAAATTAATTAAAAGTAAACCTGACCAACTAAAAAAATGAAAAGACTTATTTCATTATTTGTACTGCTCTTAGCAGTTTCAACTGCCATGTCCCAGGTTCGGGTTGAAGGCGTTGTTAAAGATAGTATCGGTTCACCCCTGGAACTGGCTAATATCATTGCCATTAACCAGGACACCAAGACCATGGACTCCTATGCCATTACCAATGACGCGGGCAGATACCGGCTTGATCTGAAAAAGAATTCCAACTATTCCGTACAGGTTAGCTATATCGGGATGAAAACCATTTCTGAATCATTTTCAACTGGCGAAAGCAATGTTACCAAGGATTTCAGTATGCAAAATGATACCACCCTTGATGCGGTGGAACTGACCTATGAGATGCCTGTTTCAGTAAGAGGCGATACGCTTACGTACAATGCCGATTCCTTTGCTACAGGAACGGAACGCAAGCTTGAAGACGTACTGAAAAACCTCCCGGGCGTAGAGATCAATGATGACGGCCAGGTTGAGGTAGAAGGCAAAGTGGTTTCCAAGGTGATGGTGGAAGGCAAGGATTTCTTCGATGGCGACTCCAAATTGGCTACTAAAAATATTCCTTCGAATGCTGTTGATAAGGTTCAAGTGCTTCGGAATTATGCCGAAGTAGGCCAGTTGAGCGGTGTGACGAATAACCAGGATAACATCGCCCTGAACATCAAGTTAAAAGAGGGTAAAAAGAACTTTTGGTTCGGTAATGTAACCGCCGGAGGCGGCACCTCTGAAGATGATGAGCTCTACCTTTTGCAACCCAAACTGTTCTATTACAGTCCGAAATACTCCGTTAACGTAATTGGCGATCTTAATGATATCGGTGAGGTAGCATTCACCAGGCGGGACTACTGGAATTTTTCCGGTGGATTTTCACGGCCAAGCAGACAAAGTGGTACCAATATCAATCTCGGCACTAACAACTTAGGCTTTCTCGCCTTACAGAATAACAGGGCCAAGGAGATCCTGACCAAATTCGGTGCGGCTAATTTCAGCTGGGCACCCAAAAAGACATTGGATATCGGTGGATTTGTGATCTTTTCGAACAATGAGAATGAACTTCAGGAAAATCGTTCTGTCCAGTATACCGATCCGGAGTTGGGTATTCCGGACGAGAATACCACAAGTAACACCTTCCAGAATAGTAACCTGGGCATGATTAAGCTCAACGCAAAATTCCAACCGAATCTCAATAATCAATTGGACTATGAGATCCTTGGTCGTGTAAGCGATGAGGAACAGGACCAGATATTCTTTTCTTCAGTGATAGGGGATATAGATGAGTTAGAAAACTCAAGTCCTTACAGCATCAATCAGAACCTGAACTATTACTATACCTTGAATGAAAATAACATTTTTGCATTCGAGGCACAACATTTGATCCAGGATGAGGATCCATTCTACAATGCCATTTTGGAAGATACCGACAATTATGACGGTACGGCTAACAACCTGGGACTGGATGGAGCCCAGTTCAATTATAACATCGGACAGCAAAATCGTGTAAAGACCAATCAGTTGGACGCCAAACTGGATTATTGGAATGTGTTAAACTCCAAGAGTAATATCAATTTTACCTTGGGTACCATTTTGAGCAACCAGCAATTCGATTCAGAAATATTTCAATTCCTTGATGACAATTCGGTGTTTGAACCTACACCAGTGATCAATAATGGGGAAGGCACCAATGATATTAAATACGATTTCTCGGATGTATATCTGGGTGCCCATTACAGATTAAAGGCCGGGATATTTACATTTACTCCTGGGGTTTCAGGGCATATTTATTCGGTTAAGAACACCCAATTCGATGAGAAGAATACGGATAACTTCTTCAGGCTGATGCCCGACTTCAACATGCGCATGCAGCTGAAGAAAAGCGAACAGATCATTTTTAATTACCGTATGCAAACCCAATTTACCGATGTGACAAGATTTGCTCGTGGGTTGGTGATGAACAGTTATGGTTCCTTCTTCACCGGTAATCCGGAGTTGGAGAATGCCTTATCCCACAATGTCAACCTGTCTTACTTCAGCTTTAACATGTTCAATTACACCAATGTATTTGCATCCTTAAATTATAACAAAAGCATAGATAATGTTAGAAATTCGTCATTCTTCGAACCTGGCAGCGTGGTAAACGTTAGTAGCCCATTCAATTCGAATTTTGCCGATGAAAGCTTTAGTGCCAGGGGTAGATTCCAGAGAACCTTTGGAAAGATCAGGGCAACCGTAAATGGTAATTTCAATTATTCAAAGTTCAATCAGTTCATTCAGGATAACCGATCTGTAAATGAGAATTTTACGCAAACATACGGTGCAAACGTCCGAACCAATTTCAGGACAGCACCAAATGTAGAATTGGGTTATCGTTATACGGTTCAGGACAACGAATTGGGTAGAGGCGGAGATACCAAGTTTTTCACCAACGCACCCTATATAGAATTTGATGCCTTGATCTGGAAGTCAGTCACCTTCAAAACAGACTTTGCTTATACGAATTTTAGCGATGAAGATACAACCATCAATGAATATGAATTCTGGAATGCGTCCCTCTCATACCGAAAGAATAGGGATGCAAAATTCGAATATACCGTAAGAGCGACGAACCTGTTGGATACCCAGGCTCAGAATCAGAGTAGTGCAGGTAACTTATCGGTAAGTGCGACGGAATACTTCATACAACCACGATACATAACCTTTAGGCTCAGATACGAACTTTAAGATTTATCCCATTACATTTCTGCTTTTCTTGACTCCTGGAAGATGTCAATGATAAAAATCATAGGAATTAATCTTTATTGAATCTATATTAAGAGATTACACCGCACTTCATTTTGCCTTATCGATTAAAGGCATCTCTTAACCCTATAATTTTTGTTGATATGAAAAAGTTCAAAGCATTTACAGTATTTGTTGCAATTTTTGCATTTATCCTTTACGCTTGCCCGTCGGATGAAGATAATGGGCAAAACCAGATGGGGCCGGACTTCTCGATTAGCGAGCTAGCTGGAGTTTGGGAGGCAACTGCTTTCCTATTTACTTATTCAGGTCAGGGACCAGTACCTAACCCAAGTTTTTATAATGTGATTGATGAAGGTGGCTCTGCTACTCTAACCGTTCAGTCCAATGGTATTTTCGTGTTAAACATGACGATTCCGAATAGTGGACCAGAAAGCTTTAGCGGACAAATGTATTTTGAAGACGGAGAGTTTTTTGCCATCCAGTTTGACGAGGACCCACCTGACGACCCAACCTATTTCGGTGCAACTCTGGACGGAAATATGTTTAGCCTGAATGGCGGACCTGATACTGCCGAATGGGATTTCGATGGTGATGATGTGGACGAGCAGGCTTCAGTTGATATGACCTTTGTCAGAATGTAAAAAGGATGAAACTGAAATATTCGGGTTGACTAATTCTAGATTAACCCGAAAGTCTCTCTTATTTGGTCAACGTAATCCAATTTCTCCCATGTGAAAAGTTCTACCTCCATGGTCTTGGATTCGCCATTTGCTTGTTCGAATTTTTTCGTCACTACTTCATTTTGCCTTCCCATATGTCCGTATGCAGCGGTCTCGCTGTACATGGGTTGCCGCAGTTTCAACCGGCGTTCAATAGCTGCCGGGCGCATATCGAAGATCTCCTTGACCTTTTCAGAAATCTCGGCATCGCTCATATCGACATTTGAACTGCCATAGGTATCCACTAGAATGGAGGTAGGCTCTGCAACGCCAATGGCATAACTAACCTGTACCAAAACTTCATTACAAAGGCCCGAAGCCACTAAATTTTTCGCGATATGCCGGGTGGCATAAGCACCGCTGCGATCTACCTTGCTAGGGTCCTTTCCTGAGAAGGCACCGCCACCATGGGCGCCCTTTCCGCCATAAGTGTCTACGATTATTTTTCTTCCCGTAAGCCCGGTATCACCATGTGGGCCTCCTATAACAAATTTGCCAGTAGGATTGATGTGATAGGTGATATTCGGAACAAACAATTTCTGAATTCCCTCAGCCTGCTTTTCTATAACACGTGGTATAAGAATATTGATCACGTCCTCACGGATCTGGCTTAACATGTTTTCTTCGGAATCAAACTCGTCATGTTGTGTTGAAACCACTATGGCGTCGATGCGCTGAGGTACTCCATCGTCGCTGTATTCTATTGTGACCTGGCTCTTGGAGTCTGGACGTAAATAGGTCATCTGTTCCCCTTCGTGCCTGATCTGGGCTAGTTCTTTCAGGATCTTATGAGACAGGTCCAGGGCCAATGGCATATAATTCTCGGTTTCCCTGGTGGCATAACCGAACATCATTCCCTGATCTCCTGCACCTTGATCTTCCTTATTATCACGGTCAACGCCCCGGTTGATGTCTTCAGACTGTTCGTGGATGGCCGAAAACACGCCGCAGGAATTCCCATCGAACATGTATTCGCTTTTCGTATAACCGATCTTATTGATGGTATCTCGCGCAATTTTTTGAACGTCTAAATAGGTTTTTGACTTGACCTCGCCGGCTAAAACTACCTGTCCGGTAGTGACCAAAGTCTCGCAAGCCACTTTGGATTCGGGATCGAATGCAAGAAAGTTATCGATCAAAGCATCGCTGATCTGATCGGCAACTTTATCTGGGTGTCCTTCTGAAACGCTTTCAGAAGTAAACAGGTATGACATATTTAACACGATTTCTTTTTTTATTTCTGTTGAACAGATTGCAACGAAGCTAAAGAAGGGTTGAAAATTACTGCTTTAGCATTTTTTCATGAGGTCGCAATCAGGTCAAATTTCTCCTCATTTTCAGGGTGCTCAAAAGTACAAAATAATTGGATTTAATAAATGCAATTTGAAGAATTCTTGATTTAAGGTATTTAGAATGGGAAAAAGATAATTGAAATCTGCCTAAAGCGAAAAAATGCTAAAAATAAGATATCCTGCCCTTGTTCTGCAAGGGCTTTAGTATTTTTAACTGCTTGAAGCTATTGTTTCTATGTCATTGCCAACAAAATTAGCGCGCTTTAATGATCAGGTACTTTCAAAGTTCCAGATCTACAATAGCATCTTTATGACCTTACCCTTCGACGAGATTTCGAAGACAGGCACCTTATTGCCCCTTTTCCTTGAAACCTGTAAGAAGGGATACAATGCCGGTGAGGATCCAACCAAAATTGTTGAGACTTTTTTTAATAGGTATCTGTCCGGACATTCAGACCGGAGTAAGATAAATCTGTTGTTTCGGTTCATTCAATACATCGAAAGGCAAGTCGTTCTTTTTGATGCATTGGAAGATGCGGCATTCACGGTTGTCCATAATATGGATGGCATAGGAACATTAAGAAGCTTGAAAGAGGCAGCCGTATCGGAAAATAAATTGGAAGACCTCAAGGCCTATCTTGAAGATTTTAGGGTTCGGGTTGTACTCACTGCTCACCCTACGCAATTTTATCCGGGAACCGTACTCGGGATCATCACCGATCTTACTGAGGCCATTAAGGATAATGACCTTCACAGTATTAAAAATCTTCTGGCACAACTTGGGAAGACTCCATTTTTCAAGCAAAAGAAACCCACGCCTTATGACGAGGCCGTGAGCTTGATCTGGTATCTCGAAAATATCTTCTATCATTCCGTAAGTAATATTTACAGTTATATACAGGACAATATTTTCGATGGACAACCACCGGAAAACGAGATCATTGATATTGGATTTTGGCCTGGTGGAGATCGGGATGGTAACCCTTTCGTAACCCCGGAGATAACTTTAAATGTTGCAAATCGTTTGCGAAAGACGGTTTTGAAGAATTACCATAAAGATATAAAGAAGCTTAGGCGAAAACTAACATTTAAGGGGGTCTACGAACGTATATCGGCTATCGAGACCAAAATTTATGAAAGAAGTATTGAAAACGGAAAATCCGGAGATTACAACCTGGAAAAATTTACCAAGGATCTTGATGAAATCAGACGGATTCTAATAGAACAGCATAAGTCCTTATATCTTAAGGAACTGGACGAGTTCGTATGCAAGGTTAAACTTTTTGGTTTTCACTTCGCTACCCTGGATATTCGCCAGGATAGCAGAATACACCACGCGGTTTTCACGAAATTGGTTCAGGAAAGTCAGGCTTTGAGTCTGGGTCTTTTCCCCCAAAATTATCTCGAACTCAATGAGTCTGAGCAGCTCGATATTCTCACCAATATTTCGGGAACCATCGAGGTTTCAAAGTATTCCGATGAGGCTTTACTAAATACAATAAATACGATTGAAGCTATTGAGGTTATTCAAAGAAAAAATGGGGAGCAAGGTGCGAACCGGTATATCATTAGCAATAACCAGACAGCTTTAAATGTTATGGAGCTTTTTGCTTTGCTAAGACTTTCGTCATTAGGTCAGGATCTGAGAGTTGATATTGTACCACTTTTTGAAACGATTGATGACCTGATGCGCGCTCCCGAGGTCATGGATTTACTGTATACCAATACCGCATATTCTGATCACCTGAAAAGCAGACACAAAAAACAGACGATAATGCTCGGTTTTTCCGATGGCACCAAGGACGGTGGCTATCTCATGGCAAATTGGGCGATTTTCAGGGCTAAGGAAGAACTCACTGCTGTGTCCAGGAAACATGAAATAGATGTTATATTCTTTGATGGGCGCGGCGGACCTCCGGCTCGGGGTGGAGGCAAGACCAATCAGTTTTATGCTTCCCTGGGGCCAACTATATCGGATAAAGAAGTTCAGCTTACTGTACAGGGACAGACCATCAGTTCAAATTTCGGGACAGTTGAATCTGCTCAGTATAACCTTGAACAATTGATCAGTTCGGGCATTTTTAATAAGCTTGGGGGAATGAACCTGGCAATGTCGGCTGTCGATAAAGCCATCATGGACAAATTGGCAGAATACAGCTATTCGAGTTACCAGACATTCAAATCGCATCCAAAGTTTGTTCCATACCTTCAGAAGATGAGTACTCTGAAGTACTACGCTATGACCAATATCGGAAGCAGGCCATCCAAGAGGAGTCAATCCGATAAGTTCGAATTTTCGAACCTCCGGGCGATTCCATTTGTAGGGTCCTGGAGCCAGTTAAAACAGAATGTCCCTGGATTCTTTGGAGTGGGAACGGCACTCAAAGCATTTGAAGATAGAGATGAATTTGAAAAGGTTGCTCAATTGTATCGCAATTCAAGCTTTTTTAAAACCTTGATCGGAAACAGTATGATGTCCTTGTCGAAATCGTTTTTCGACCTGACAAGATATATGGCAGATGATCCCGAGTTTGGCGATTTCTGGCAGATCATTTATGATGAATATGAGTTAAGCAAACGATTAATTCTGAAGCTTACCGGCTATTCGCAGCTTATGGAAAACGAACCAGCCGGCAAGGCTTCAATTGATGTAAGGGAGTCCATTGTCCTCCCATTGCTTACCATTCAACAATTTGCATTAAAGCGTATTCAGGAATCGGAATCTAAAGGAACTGACAAACCTGAAGATATCCAGGTTTATGAAAAAATGGTCACTCGCTCCCTTTTTGGTAATATCAACGCCAGTCGAAATTCTGCATAAGAAAAGGCCTCGGTAATCACCAAGGCCTAATCAAGATTCACTAACCAAAATTACGAACTAATGTTCATTTAATCTGAAATCAGCATAGGCATTTATACCATGCTCAAATGTATCAAGCCCTCTGATTTCTTCTTCTTCACTTACTCGAATACCAACTGTCTTCTTAATAATAAACAGTATTAGGAAGGAAGATGCTATGCATATGGCGGCGTAAGAACCAACGCCAACCAACTGACTTACAAATTGATCCCAGCCTGCCAAATCTCCAAACAGGCCAACAGCTAATGTACCCCAGATACCGCAAACCAGATGCACTGCGATTGCTCCAACAGGATCATCAAGTTTGACGCGATCGATGAGTGATACTGCAAATACTATTATAGCACCTGCAACCGCACCTATAATGACTGCGTCTGTTGGTGACATGACATCTGCACCTGCTGTAATTCCAACCAAACCTCCCAGGATTCCGTTCAGGAACATGGTCAGATCCAGGTTTTTAAACATTATGGTAGAAACCAATGCTGCCACTACGCCACCAGCTGCTGCCGCAAGGCATGTTGTCACAAGTGTGAGTGAGGTCAATGCAGGGTCAGCTGAAAGTACCGATCCGCCATTAAACCCAAACCAACCCAGCCATAGTATCAATACGCCTGCCGTGGCAAGGGGTATGCTATGCCCTGGAATTGCCTGTATTCTACCTTCTTTGAATTTCCCAATACGCGCCCCTAACAGACACACAGCTACAACAGCGGCCCATCCGCCAACGGAGTGAACCAAGGTAGATCCTGCGAAGTCATAGAATGGTGTTTCTCGCATTTGAAGGAATCCGCCTCCCCATTTCCAGGAACCTGCAATTGGGTAAACAAGTCCTACATAAAGAACTGTAAACAACATGAATGGTCCAATCTTGATACGTTCGGCCACAGCACCGGATACTATCGTGGCTGCTGTAGCGGCAAACATCCCCTGGAACAGGAAATCGGTCCAATAGGTATACCCTTCACTGTAGCTAAGGTCCAGTCCGCCTTCGGCATTTAACGGAGCCTCAAGCCCGAATCCGGCGAATCCGAATAATCCGGAAGAACCTTCTTCAAAACCCGGATACATCAGGTTGAAACCAACTAGGCAGTATAATAACAGGCCTACGGTTATAATAAATATGTTTTTAAATAAAATATTAATTGTGTTTTTCTGTCTGGTTAGCCCCGATTCAAGAAACGCAAATCCTAAGTGCATAAAGAAAACGAGACCTGTGCAGAGCATCATCCATATATTATTGGCTGTAAGTATTTCCATTTTAATTGTTTTAGTTAAGTGTCTGTCCTCCTTTTTCTCCGGTTCGGATGCGGTATGCTTCGCTAATTTCACTAACGAAGACCTTCCCATCGCCAACTTCACCGGTCGAGGCGGCTTTAATAATTGTTTTAATGGTTATCTCTTCAAAGTCGTCGTTGACAACAATTGAAAGAAGACGACGCTGAATGTCCGAAGTACTATATGTTATACCTCGATATACATGGCCTTCCTGTTCATTGCCCAGTCCTGTCACATCCCAGTAGGAGAAGAAATTAACTCCTACGTCATGCAAAGCATTCTGGACGTCCGTAAACTTTGATTTCCTGATAATTGCTTCTACTTTTTTCATAATTCGTAATTGTATATTTGTTAAAAACTGTATACTGCAGCTAGAAGAAATGAAGCCAGGTTGTCCGTTGGATTCAAATCGCTATCCACATACACATCTTCGTCCCAGGTGTCCAATCGGATCTCTGGAATTATGGTGAGATCGTCCACTTTGATGTTTCCGGATAAGGTTGCTGCAAAAACAGATGAATTACTTGCTTCATCAAAATGCCATCCGAAGTATTCACCTCTTAAGCCAAGGGCAAAGGGTTCGGATATCTGAACCTGAGGATACAGGGCTAAACCATGAAATCCGTCTCCATCTGTATCATTGTAAGTCGCGTTTACACCTAAGAAAAATTTATCCGAAAGATCAAGTCCTCCAGTGTAGTCTATTTGAAAAGTCCTGCCGTCTCCTCCGGTTTGATTGCCATAGACGAAGTTGATGAACTGATCGTAAAAGCCAAATTGAGCTCCTAGTGTGTAACTGCCGTCGAGGTTGATCTCTGTAAAATCGGTACTGTTCATAATTGCCAGCATAAAGGACAGGTCGTCCGAAATGCTAAAATCTGCCTTAAGCCCGGTATGTGAAAACGGACCATTGGAGAACATATAAGATGTACTGTAATTAAAGTTCCCGGTAGGAGAGATCACTTCATAACCTAAAAAGGTGTTGAAATTTCCAAGGGTAAGCGTAACTGCATCCGAAACATTCCAATAAGCATAAAGCTGATTGACGATATTGGTCGAAGCCACAGAAAGGAACACGGCGTCTTCACCACGTGGTCCAAATACCAGGTCTGCAACAAACCCGACTTTATCACCTTCATAATTCAAGATAACATTGGCCATACCAATACTAAACCCAGTACGATCTGCAAATGAGGTACCCGGATTCAGAAAGAAAGTATCGCCATTGTCCTCAAAAGCTTTGTTGGTTCCGGTTATGTTGGTCCTATAATAGGCGTCAACGCTTCCTGTTACCGACAATTTTTTAGTCTCCTCCTCAGCAGCTTCTTCCTGAGCGGCAAGAGGTAAAACAAATACTAACATTAAAACTCGTAATAATAATTTCATAACTGTTCGTTTTTTAAATTGATGATGGCGCAAATCTATGTAAAAAAGAATTTTACCCCCAAAAAAAAGGGGGGTATAAATGAAAGAATTATGAATATATTATTTTACCCCCCTAAAAAATAGGGGTATACTAATAAAAGCTGATTAATTTGATAAATTCTCAGAATTCGATGCGGATGAACCCTACTTATTTTATCTTTTTTCATCATTATTTTCCAATTCATAAGGATTTTGCAACAAAAGGCGGTGAATATTGAAAATAATTCATTGTGAACTTTATAAAAATCCTTTGCTGAATTTTTGAAGTTCTCATTATAATCCCCTTAAATTTTGAATTTGGTAAAAATGCCACCGCCTTTATAATGGTGCAAACCAGACTAACTATATTCGTCTGATTCCCCAGCTGACTTGTCCTATTTTGATACTTAGGAATATGCGAAAACCCGAAGGACTATATTTACCGGAATTCGAACACGATAACTGTGGTGCCGGTTTCATTTGCAGTTTGAAAGGAGATAAATCGAATGACATTATCCACAAGGCACTTCAGATCCTTGAAAAATTGGAACATCGTGGTGCTGTAAGTTCCGATGGGAGGACAGGTGATGGAGCAGGAATTTTAATCGATATTCCGCATCTTTTCTTTAAAGAACAATGCAGTTTCGATCTTCCCGATATCGGTGAATATGCTGTGGGAAATGTATTCTTTCCAAAGAAGGAAAATCAGCGAACATTTTGCATGGACATCTTTGAAACCTATTTAAAGGATCAGGGATTGAAGGTTATTGGCTGGCGTGATGTTCCTGTTAGATCTGAAGTTCTCGGTGAGATCGCTGTTGAAACAGAACCTTTTATTTCTCAATTGTTTATCGGAAAAGGGGATAACGAGATCACGGACTTCAAATTTAAGCAGAAATTATTCGCGGCCAGAAAAAAAACAGAACACCATATATACAATTCTAAATTATCGGAAAGCTCCTTTTTCTATGTATCGAGTTTATCTACGACGACGATCATCTATAAAGGGCTTCTGGTTCCCGAAGACATCGGTGAATACTATATCGATCTTAATGATCCGAAAGTGATCACAAGGCTGGCCCTGGTGCATCAGCGATTTTCAACAAATACATTCCCTACATGGGATCTTGCCCAGCCATTTAGATACATGTGTCATAATGGGGAAATAAATACCTTGAGAGGAAATGTGTCCAGGATGTACTCACGTGAGGAACTGATGAAATCTGAAGACTTTAGTGAAGATCTCGAACATATTCTACCAACGGTTATTCAAGGTAAATCCGACTCGGCTACCATGGATATGGTTGTCGAATTGCTTCTTATGACGGGTCGGTCATTACCGGAAGTCATGATGATATTGATCCCGGAGGCCTGGGAGAGAAATAAAGACATGTCCGATTCCAAACGGGCATTTTATGAATACAACTCCTGTTTAATGGAACCCTGGGATGGCCCGGCTTCCATTCCGTTTACAGATGGTAACTACATCGGTGCCGTCCTTGATAGAAATGGACTCAGGCCATCGAGGTATACCGTTACTAAGGACGGGTACGTGATCATGTCATCCGAGATAGGGGTAATTGACCTTGAACCTTCAAATATTGAATTTCATGGCCGATTGGAACCTGGTAAAATGTTTCTCGTTGATATGAATGCAGGTCGAATTGTAAATGATGCAGAGATCAAAGAAGAAATAGTTTCGAGATATCCATATCGCAAATGGTTGAATGAAAACATGATCAGACTGGCAGAAATCTCTCCGAAATCAGGTCCAATAGAACATGATGAAGTTCCTTTGATGAAAAGACTGGCCGCATTTGGATATACCGAAGAAGAATTAGGGACTATTATAAAGCCAATGGCTAATGCAGCCAAAGAACCTATTGGATCTATGGGGAATGATACTCCAATTGCAGTGCTTTCAGAGCGTCCACAATTGCTTTATAACTATTTCAAACAATTATTTGCGCAAGTAACCAACCCACCCTTGGACGGGATACGAGAGGAATTGATCACTGACATAAGTTTGACACTCGGATCTGATCACAACCTCTTCGATATGGATCCCGAGCATTGCAAGAAATTAAAGATTCTCAATCCAATTATTTCTAAGCATGACCTTGATAAGATCAAAAATTATAGCAAGAGCTCACACTTTAAGGTGGCCGCTATCCCAATGCTCTATGAGGTGGATAAGGGCTTCAATGAAATGAAATTTGCCTTGGACCGTATGGTTAAACAGGCGTCAGAGGCTATAGATGAAGGCAAGAATATCATCATCTTGTCAGACCGTGGCGTAAATGAAACCTATGCTCCTATTCCGGCTTTATTGGCTTGCTCCTATGTAAACCATACATTACATAAAAGCAAGAAGCGTTCGAGACTAAGCCTGATTGTTGAATCGGCAGAGCCTCGTGAAGTGCATCATTTCGCCATGCTGTTTGCGTATGGAGCAAGTGCGGTTAACCCATATATAGTTAATGAGATCGTTTACAAACAGGTTGAGGAAGGCGAAATCGAAGGCATGGACTATCTGACGGCGATCAGAAACTACAATAAAGCTGTTGGAAAGGGGATTCTGAAAGTGATGAATAAAATAGGGATCTCTACCTTGAACAGTTATAGAGGATCTCAATTGTTCGAGTGTATCGGTATTAATTCGCGAACAGTTGATCGCTTTTTCCCAAACACGCCAACTCGAATTGAAGGCATCGGTCTCGAGGAAATTGAAAAAGAGATTCGAAAACGACATAAAGCTGGTTTTGTCAGTGGAAATATAGATGCCAACCTGGATCTTGAGGTTGGAGGCGAGTACAGATGGCGACGTAATGGTGCGCAACATATGTTTAACCCGCTTACTGTGGCCAAGCTTCAAGAATCTGTGCGGCTGAATAAGGCATCTACTTACAAGGAATTTGCCCAACTTGTCAATGATCAATCCAGGAATTTAATGACTATTCGCGGGCTTTTCGAATTCACGAATTTCGACCCAATCCCGATCGATGAAGTAGAACCCTGGACGGAGATAGTTAAACGATTCAAGACCGGAGCTATGTCGTATGGGTCAATAAGCAAGGAAGCACATGAAAACCTGGCGATTGCCATGAACCGCATAGGTGGCAAAAGCAATTCCGGTGAAGGAGGGGAAGATGAGGAGCGTTTCTATAAAAGGGCTCATAACGATTGGAGCAACAGTTCTATAAAACAGGTTGCCTCTGGCAGATTTGGAGTCACTTCCAACTATCTCACCAATGCCTCGGAGATTCAGATAAAAATGGCCCAGGGAGCCAAGCCAGGCGAAGGTGGTCAATTACCCGGATTGAAGGTGAATCCTTCAATAGCTAAAACACGGAATTCGACACCCTATGTGGGCTTGATATCACCGCCACCACATCATGATATTTACTCAATTGAAGATCTTTCACAATTGATTTATGATTTGAAATCCGCAAACCGGGATGCACGTATTAATGTGAAACTGGTTTCAGAAGTTGGAGTTGGAACCGTGGCCGCAGGTGTATCCAAGGCAAAGGCCGATGTAGTGCTGATATCCGGCTTCGATGGTGGCACCGGAGCATCGCCATTAACTTCACTTAAACATGCCGGGCTCCCATGGGAATTGGGAATTGCGGAAGTTCAGCAAACCCTGGTAATGAATGATCTGCGAAATCGTATTGTGGTTGAATGTGACGGTCAATTGAAAACTGGTCGGGATGTTGCGGTTGCCTGCTTACTGGGAGCAGAAGAATTTGGTTTTGCAACAGCACCCTTAGTTGCTTCGGGATGTATTATGATGCGAGTTTGCCATTTGAATACATGCCCGGTTGGAATTGCAACGCAAAATCCGGAATTGCGCAAACGTTTTGAGGGCAAACCAGAGCATGTTGTGAACTACATGTTTTTTGTGGCCCAGGAATTAAGAGAGATCATGGCGCAACTTGGATTCCGAACAGTTAATGAAATGGTTGGCCAGGTAAACAAACTGGATCGTAAAAAAGCCATAGCACATTTCAAAGCATCTGGTGTTGATCTTACACCCATACTCCACGAGGTTGCGGTATCACCCGATACCGAATTGTATTGTACAGAAATGCAAAACCATAATATGGACGATCATTTTGATTTTAAACTATTGAAGAAAGTAAGACCCGCCATTTTCAGAAAGGATAAAACCTATTTGGATTTGAATATTACAAATCGAGACAGGGCTGTAGGTGCGGTATTGAGTAATGAAATATCGAAGATATATGGATCGGACGGCTTACCAGAGAACACCTTGAACCTGAACTTCACGGGTTCGGCAGGTCAGAGTTTTGGTGCTTTCGCTACTAAAGGATTAAGCCTTAAGGTTTCTGGAAATACGAATGACTATTTAGGTAAGGGCCTTTCAGGAGCCAAATTGGTCATCAGAGTTCCTGAGGAATGTACCTTCAAGGCCCACGAAAATATAATAACGGGAAATGTAGCTCTTTATGGAGCAACTTCGGGTGAGGTTTATATCAATGGGAAGGCCGGTGAGCGATTTTGTGTAAGAAATTCTGGAGCCATGGCTGTAGTTGAAGGTATTGGCGATCACGGTTGCGAATATATGACTGGAGGTATAGCGGTTATTTTAGGTTCCGTGGGCCGGAATTTTGGAGCTGGAATGAGTGGAGGGATTGCCTACGTTTTAGATAGCGATGGAACATTCGAACATAAGTGCAATACAGCTACATTGAACCTGCTTAAGGTTGAAGATGAGGTCGATCAGAAACTGCTTAAAGAGTTGATCGAAAAGCACTATAATGCTACAATGAGTGAGCTTGCACAACGCGTTTTGGAAGAATGGGACGCCTATCTTCCGAAGTTTGTCAAGGTGTTCCCTGAAGAATACAGGCAAGCGCTTATACGATTGGAAAAAGAAAAACTTGAAATGCAATAGGGATGGGAAAAATAACGGGTTTTCTTGAATTTGAAAGACAGGTTGAAAAATATCGCCCTGTTGATGAACGCACCAAGAACTATAAGGAGTTCACAATTAAGATGGATGAGAAAGCCATTCAAGCCCAGGGTGCGAGGTGTATGGATTGTGGTATTCCATTCTGCCATAGCGGTTGTCCATTAGGTAACTTGATCCCCGATTTTAACGATAAGGTTTATGACGGAAAATGGAAAGAGGCTGCTGAAATATTACATGCTACAAATAACTTTCCCGAATTTACAGGAAGGCTTTGCCCTGCGCCCTGCGAAGAAGCTTGTGTTTTAGGGATAAATGCCGATCCTGTCAGCATTGAAAATATTGAAAAAAACATAGCCGAAGCAGCTTTTGAAAATGGATGGATTAAGCCAAATCCGCCAAAAAAGCGTAGTGGCAAGAAAGTGGCGGTGGTAGGATCAGGACCGGCAGGGCTGGCAGCTGCTCAGCAACTGAATCGGGCCGGTCATTTTGTGACGGTCTATGAGCGCGATGCAAAGGCGGGTGGACTTTTACGTTACGGCATTCCGGATTTTAAACTTGAAAAGCATATCATCGACAGGCGACTACAAATTCTTGAGGATGAGGGTATTGAGTTTAGATGTGGGATGGAAGTTGGTAAAGATATTGCCATAGAAAAAATAAATGCCAAATACGACGCCGTTTTACTATGCGGTGGAGCAACTGTCCGTCGAAGCATACCGATAAAAGGGGCACATCTTAAAGGCGTTCATCAGGCTATGGATTTCTTGACACTTAATAATCAATTTGTTGACGGGCGTGTCGATCTTGAAGATGTTCTTTCTGCAAAGAATAAAAATGTCGTCGTTATCGGAGGCGGTGATACCGGCTCAGACTGTATTGGAACCGCGAACCGTCATGGCGCAAAATCTGTCACGAATTTTGAGATATTGAATAAGCCATTAAAAACAAGATCCGATGAACAGCCATGGCCCTATTGGCCAATGAAGTTAAAGACCAGTTCTTCACATGAGGAAGGGGTAGAAAGATTTTGGAGTATTTCAACCAAAGAATTTTTAGGTGACGAGGATGGGAAATTGACCGGATTAACTACCGTTGAAGTTGAATGGTTAAGAGGAGAGGATGGCAAGCTTAAATTGATGGAGGTTCCGAATTCCGAGAAAACCTGGGAATGCGATCTCGTTCTTTTGGCCTTGGGATTCACCGGACCTGAAGCATCACTCATTGAAAAATTCGGATTGGAAACCGATTCCCGAACAAATGTTAAAGCGTCCATATCAGACTACCGAACGAACCTGTCGAAAATTTTTGTGGCCGGTGACATGAGACGCGGACAATCTTTAATTGTCTGGGCAATTTCAGAAGGCAGACAAGCCGCTCATCATATTGATAAGTTCCTTATGGGATCATCAAATTTACCGCTTAAGGATTATAACGATCTACCAAGGCGATGATTATTAATGATCTGCAATTCCAGCAAAACCTTGAAAAAACCACCTTTTTTTTCAATAAAATACCTTCACTGAACATCATAATAAAAATGATTTAAAATATTGAAAATCAGCAATATAAGATAATATTTTAACAAATGAATTTAGCCCGATGCTTCGAAGCCCAGAAAAGTATGAGTTCAAGTTATATAATTTAGTTTTTAAGTCCCCGATCAACCTGGTTTTTTTATGTTTTTTGCTGAATGAAAGAACTCAATAAATACAGTAAAACTGTTACTCAGGACCCTACCCAACCGGCGGCCCAGGCGATGCTACATGCCATCGGATTGACAACCGAGGATTTTTATAAACCTTTTGTAGGTATAGCCAGTACAGGTTATGAAGGTAACCCTTGCAATATGCACCTGAATGAACTGGCCCAACTGGTAAAGAAGGGCACTGCCGAGGTAGATGTTATAGGATTGGTATATAATACCATTGGAGTGAGCGATGGAATTTCCATGGATACTCCGCGAATGCGATATTCACTTCCATCTCGAGATCTCATTGCGGACTCGATGGAAACCGTTGTCCAGGCCATGAGTTATGATGGCTTGATCACTGTTGTAGGATGCGACAAGAATATGCCAGGTGCCCTAATGGCCATGATAAGGCTTAACCGGCCATCGATCCTCCTTTATGGGGGGACTATCGATTCGGGTTGCCACAATGGAAAAAAACTTGATATCGTATCGGCCTTTGAGGCTTGGGGAAGCAAAGTTGCAGGATCCATGACCCAGGTGGAATTCGAGAATATCGTTCAGAAAGCCTGCCCGGGTGCAGGTGCATGTGGCGGTATGTATACTGCAAATACCATGGCTTCAGCTATTGAAGCATTGGGGATGTCACTACCCTTCAACTCATCGAATCCAGCGATGAGTACTGAAAAAAAGCAGGAGTCTGTTAAGGCCGGAGAAGCCATCAGGAATCTTCTTGAGAAAGACATCAAACCTTCAGATATAATAACAAAAAAATCACTTGAAAATGCACTTCGGATCGTAACCATTTTAGGAGGCTCTACCAATGCTGTGTTGCATTTTCTCGCTATTGCGAAAGCAGCCAGGATCGATCTTACATTGAACGATTTTCAGAAGGTTAGCGATACCACACCATTTCTGGCCGACCTCAAGCCAAGTGGTCAATTCCTCATGGAAGATCTGCATGAAGTTGGAGGCATTCCTGCCGTAATGAAATATTTACTTAAGGAAGGCTTACTTCATGGTGATTGCCTGACCGTAACTGGAAAAACCCTGGCAGAGAACCTTCTTGACGTTGGCGACCTTAAACCGGGGCAACAAGTATTGCGATCACTAAATAATCCCATAAAGCCTTCGGGACATATACGGATACTTAAAGGTAACCTGGCAGAGGATGGCTGTGTGGCCAAGATCACAGGAAAAGAAGGCCTTGAATTTGTTGGAAAAGCAAGGGTCTTTGATGGCGAATATGAGGCCAACGATGGAATCAGAGACGGATTGGTGGAAAAAGGAGATGTTGTTGTCATTCGATATGAGGGCCCCCAAGGCGGCCCTGGAATGCCTGAAATGTTGAAACCCACTGCCGCAATTATGGGAGCCGGACTTGGAAAAGAGGTCGCCCTGATCACTGATGGACGCTTTTCCGGAGGTACTCACGGTTTCGTGGTAGGTCACATTTGTCCCGAAGCCCAGGTAGGAGGAACCTTGGCATTGGTTCAGGATGGAGATCTCATCAATATCAATGCTGAAACCAATACCATTGAACTCATGGTTTCAGAAGAAGAATTGAATAAACGTAAAGCCGCCTGGACGGCGCCACCATTGAAGGTGCAACAGGGCGTTTTATATAAATATGCAAAAACGGTTGCTTCAGCCTCTAATGGCTGTGTAACCGATGAATTTTAGTAAAATGGAGCAAACCAAAACGATAACAAAGGAGAAGAAGGCAACTAAAACCGCAGAGCGCATGACCGGAAGCGAAGCCATGGTGCGCTGCTTGTTGGAAGAAGGTGTCGATATCCTTTATGGTTACCCGGGCGGTGCTATTATGCCGGTCTATGATGAATTATACAAATACCAGGACAAGATCCATCATGTTTTAACCAGGCATGAACAAGGTGCTGCACATGCAGCCCAGGGATTTGCCCGAATATCGGGTAAAGTAGGTGTGGCCATCGCCACCTCTGGGCCTGGAGCCACTAACCTTATAACCGGGATTGCGGATGCACAGATCGATTCAACCCCTATAGTTTGTATAACCGGCCAGGTCCCCAGGCATCTACTTGGGAGTGATGCCTTTCAGGAAACCGACATCATTGGCATGTCTACGCCTGTTACCAAATGGAATCACCAGATCACAGATGCCGAAGAGATCCCTGAAGTGATGGCCAAGGCGTTTTATATCGCTAAAAGCGGCAGGCCGGGTCCGGTTTTGATCGATATCACTAAAAATGCTCAATTCCAGGAATTCGATTTTGAATACATAAAATGTGATGGCGTTCGCAGTTACAAACCAGCTCCCGAAGTTGAGCCTAAAGCCATTGAAGAAGCCGCTGAATTGATCAATAATGCTGAGCGTCCATTAATCGTTTGGGGTCAGGGTGTGATTCTGGGTAAGGCTGAAGAAGAACTCCAAGCGATTATCGAGAAGGCAGGTATACCATCGGCCTGGACGATTTTAGGAGCTTCTGCAATACCGACTTCTCACCCGCTTAATGTTGGGATGGTTGGTATGCACGGCAATTATGGTCCGAATGTATTGACCAACGAGTGCGATGTGTTGATCGCCATTGGAATGCGTTTTGACGATCGGGTTACCGGCAATATCGAAACTTATGCCAAGCAGGCCAAGATCATACATTTCGAGATCGATCCGGCCGAGGTAAATAAGAACGTAAAAGTTGATGTTCCCGTGCTCGGAAATTCGAAAAAGAGCCTTGCAATGATTTTACCACACCTAAAACCTAAGAGTCATAAAGAATGGCATCAGCGGTTTAAGGATATGTATAAAATAGAATTCGAAAAGGTCATTCAAAATGATTTGAATCCTTCAAAACCCGGTTTGACCATGGGCGAGGTGATGAAGGAGATCAATAAACAAACCAAAGGGGATGCCGCCATCGTTTCGGATGTGGGTCAACATCAGATGATCGCTTGCCGATATGCAGAATTCAACAAATCAAAGAGCAACATAACCTCAGGCGGGCTAGGCACCATGGGCTTTGCGCTGCCGGCTGCTATTGGCGCTAAAATGGCAACTCCTGAAAGGGAAGTGGTTGCCGTGATTGGTGATGGTGGATACCAAATGACAATTCAAGAACTTGGAACTATATTTCAAACAAAAGTACCTGTAAAGATCGTTGTTCTGAACAATAATTTTTTAGGTATGGTAAGACAATGGCAGCAGTTATTCTTCGACAAGCGTTATGCCTCAACCGAGTTGTCCAATCCCGATTTTGTAAGTATTGCGAAGGGTTACTATATTAAAGCAAATCGCGTTACAGAACGGCAAGATTTAGCTGCTGCTGTTTCTGAAATGATCGCAAGTGAGGAAGCCTATTTTCTGGAGGTTTGTGTTGAAAAAGAAGATAATGTATTCCCGATGATACCTTCGGGTGCATCGGTTTCAGATATTAGATTAGAATGAGTATGAACGAAGAAAAAAAAACATTTACGGTTTCGGTATATACCGAAAATAATATCGGGCTTTTAAACCGGATTTCTGCAATTTTCCAGAAGCGCCATTTCAATGTTGAAAGTTTGAATACTTCGGTTTCAGAGATTGAAGGCGTATCGCGCTTTACGATATTAGTGCAAATGACAGAAAGCCAGATGAAAAAGATCATCGGTCAGATCGATAAACAGGTGGAAGTTATCAAAGCCTATTACCATACCGATGAAGAGACCATATACCAGGAGTCTTGTCTTTTCAAGATTAGGTCGGATCTGTTGTTTGAAGAACGGCAAATACAAAATATAATCAAAGAAAGCGATGCTAAAATCGTAACGGTTAATCGCGAGTTTTTTGTACTTGAAAAATCGGGACGTCGTCATGAAGTTGATAAACTGCATGCAGATTTGAGCCGATTCGGAATCATGCAATTCGTTCGATCAGGTAGAATTGCAGTTACTAAAGATGAAATGAAAATAACCGAAATGCTGTCAGCGTTTCAGAACTAATAACCAAAATAAAATGGCAAATTATTTTAATTCATTAGCGCTTAGAGAACAGCTTGAACAGCTGGGCAAATGTCGATTCATGGAGAGGCATGAATTTGAAGATGGCGTAAAAGTATTGGAAGGTAAGAAGATCGTAGTTGTTGGATGCGGAGCCCAGGGCTTGAACCAGGGTTTGAACATGCGCGATTCGGGTCTTGATATTTCCTATGCCTTACGACCGCAAGCCATTGCTGAAAAACGAGATTCATATAAGAATGCCACGGCTAATAATTTTGAGGTTGGCACTTATGAAGAGTTGATACCATCCGCAGACCTGGTGCTGAATCTGACACCGGACAAGCAACATTCAAATGTTGTAGACAGTGTAATGCCTTTGATGAAACAGGGAGCTACATTGTCTTATTCGCACGGATTCAACATTGTAGAAGAAGGCAAGCAGATCAGGAAAGACCTTACGGTAATAATGGTCGCGCCCAAATGTCCCGGGACAGAAGTGCGTGAAGAATACCTAAGAGGATTTGGTGTACCGACTTTGATCGCTGTTCATCCCGAAAACGATCCCGAAGGAAAGGGATGGGCTCAGGCCAAGGCCTATGCTGTTGCAACCGGCGGCCACAAAGCCGGCGTACTGGAGTCATCATTCGTGGCGGAGGTTAAAAGCGATCTCATGGGCGAACAAACCATACTATGTGGAGTCCTGCAAACGGCCTCCATTTTGTGTTTCGATAAAATGGTTGAAGATGGTGCAAACAAGAATTATGCAGCCAAACTGATCCAGTATGGCTGGGAAGTTATTACCGAAGCCTTGAAACATGGTGGAATAACCAACATGATGGACAGGTTGTCAAATCCTGCGAAGATCAAGGCATTTAAATTGTCGGAGGAGTTGAAAGTGATCTTGAAGCCGCTTTTCAACAAACATATGGACGACATCATGTCAGGGCATTTTTCTGAAACCATGATGGCCGACTGGGCCAATGACGATAAGGACCTTTTAGGATGGCGTGCAGCAACTGCTGAAACGACCTTTGAAAAAACCGAAACCACCTCAGACCACATATCCGAACAGCAATATTTTGATCATGGATTATTGATGGTAGCATTTGTAAGGGCCGGTGTTGAATTGGCTTTTGAAACCATGGTTGAATCGGGGATCATTGAGGATTCTGCGTACTATGAATCCCTTCATGAATTACCACTTATTGCCAATACGGTGGCCAGGAAGAAATTATATGAGATGAATCGCATTATTTCCGATACAGCAGAATATGGCTGTTATCTGTTTGATCATGCCTGCAAACCCTTGCTAGGTGATTTCATGAAATCGCTGCCAGACAATGTATTGGGAAGTACTTATGGAGAATCAAATGCGGTGGACAATGTAGAACTGATCCATGTTAATGAAGCGATTCGCGATCATGTTATCGAAAAAACAGGGAAGCGACTGCGTCAGGCCATGATTGCCATGAAGCGCATAAAGACAGAAACAAAATCTGAAGAGGCCATACTTTCATAAACTATGCAAACAACATCACTATATTTTCCACAATTAGCGGATGTTCAAAAGGCAACAAAAAACCTTGAAGGCATAATTACGGCTTCACCTTTGGTAAAGAATCTGCAGTATTCGAAACGATTTCGGGCTGATATATTCTTCAAAAGGGAGGACCTTCAGCAGGTTAGGTCATATAAAATACGGGGAGCATATAACAAGATCCTTTCACTTTCTCCTGAAGAAAAAGAAAATGGAATTGTGTGCGTAAGTGCCGGAAATCATGCCCAAGGCGTGGCCTTGTCTTGCAAGCTCCTTCACATTAAGGGTAGTATTTATATGCCATCACCAACCCCCAAACAGAAGATCGAACAGGTCAAAATGTTCGGTGAGGACTTTATAGATATCGTATTGGTTGGAGATACGTTTGATGATGCTTATCAATCGGCAATGCTGGAAAGTGAGAAAATGAATAAAATCTTCATTCATCCATTCAATGACGAGAAAGTTATAGAAGGACAAGCAACCGTGGCTCTTGAGATTTTAGAACAACTAAAGGAACAGGCGGACTATATTATAGTTCCTGTAGGAGGTGGGGGACTGGCATCAGGACTGGCAACCCTATTCAAGGAACTATCTCCTAATACAACTATTATTGGTGTTGAACCGGCTGGCGCAGCAGCCATGTATGCCTCTTTTAAGGAGAAACGACTGGTGGAACTCAAGCAGATCGACCGATTTGTAGATGGTGCGGCTGTACGTAAAGTTGGTGACATAACCTTTCCCATTTGCCTGGCGAAATTAGATCGAATGGTTACGGTTCCCGAGGGCAAGATCTGTCAGACAATCCTTGAGCTGTACAATAAAGAAGCCATTGTTGTTGAACCAGCCGGAGCCTTGAGTTTAGCAGTCCTTGATGAATTGAAGGAGGAAATAATGGGTAAGAAGGTTGTTTGTATTATAAGTGGAAGCAACAACGATATTTTAAGGACTGCTGAAATAAAAGAGCGAGCCCTGCTCTATGCAAATCTGAAACATTATTTTATCGTTCGTTTTCCTCAGCGTGCGGGGGCATTGAAGGAATTTGTTGCTGAGATCCTCGGACCTACAGACGATATAACACACTTTGAATATACCAAGAAGACCAGCAGGGAAAATGGAGCCGCAGTGGTGGGTATTGAACTAAAATCACCGGACCACCTTGAACCATTGATCACAAAAATGAAGCTTCACAATTTCTTTGGTGATTATCTCAACGATAAACCCGAATTATTTCAGTTTTTAGTTTAACTAAACACATGACAATTATGGATACGCTCTCAATTGACATACCGCAAACCTTTCAAATCGATGAACCGAAATACTTGCGGTCCTATCTTGTAGACGGAGAACTATTGAGTTGGGATGGAGATATGGCAAAGGTTTATTCTACCATTTCATCTTCCGAGGATTATCAGCCTACCTTTCTTGGTGAAGTTCCGAACTTGGGTGAAGATGAAGCCATGGATGCATTGGAGGCAGCATGTAAGGCATATGATAATGGACAAGGACTTTGGCCCACTATGAAGGTCATTGACAGGATTGCCTGTATGGAGAAGTTTGTCGAGCAAATGAAAACCAAGCGAGACGAAGTTGTTAAATTGCTGATGTGGGAAATCGGTAAGAACCTTGCCGATTCGCGAAAGGAATTCGACCGAACAGTAGATTATATTTATGATACTATTGAAGCTTATAAAAAGATAGACAGAAAAGGCGCCAGGTTTGATAAGGAAGATGGTGTTTATGCGCATATCAGGCGTGGACCACTTGGCGTTGTGCTTTGTCTTGGGCCTTACAATTACCCGTTGAACGAGACTTTCACATTGCTGATACCAGCAGTTATTATGGGGAATACCACAATCTTCAAACCGGCCAAATATGGCGTACTCCTGATGGCCCCGCTTTTGGAAGCATTTCAATCGAGTTTTCCACCAGGTGTTGTCAATATTATTTTTGGTAGAGGAAGGACCCTTGCTACACCGATAATGAAATCCGGGAAGATCGATGTATTAGCTCTGATAGGAAACAGCAAATCGGCTAATGCCTTGCAGAATGTTCATCCAAAAAGCAACAGGCTTCGCCTTGTTTTGGGCCTGGAGGCAAAGAACCCCGGTATTGTACTTCCGGATGCCGACCTCGACCTGGCCATTAAGGAATGCATTTCGGGAACCTTGTCATTCAATGGTCAACGGTGTACTGCCTTGAAGATCCTTTATGTTCATGAGGCGGTCGTGGACGAATTTATCACTCGTTTTTCTAAAGCTGTGGATGCGCTCAATTTTGGTAATCCATGGGATGAAGGCGCTTTTCTAACCCCACTTCCCGAGAAAGGTATGCCGGTTTATATGACCGAACTCATTGATGATGCCTTGGAAAAGGGTGCTGATATTAAGAATGAAAAAGGGGGAGAAAAAAGTGAAAATTATACCTTTCCTGCTGTTCTATATCCGGTTAGTCCGGATATGCGCGTTTACCAGGAAGAGCAATTCGGGCCTGTGATACCGGTTGTTTCATTTAAAGACATTCAGCAACCTTTGAAGGAAATGGCCATTTCCAATTACGGGCAACAGGTGAGTCTTTTTGGAAGAAATATTAAAGCATTGGCCCCCCTGATTGACACACTTGTTAATTTGGTTTGCCGTGTTAACCTGAACAGCGCTTGCCAGCGAGGCCCGGACATCTATCCATTTACCGGTAGAAAGGACTCGGCTTTCAGTACCTTGAGTGTTCATGATGCTCTAAGATCCTTTTCGATACGTACCTTTGTTGCGGCAAAGGATAACGATACGAACAAAGCGATCCTGAATGAGCTTTTAGATTCAAAATCATCAAACTTTATCAGTACAGATTATATTCTTTAACCGTTCCTCAAAAACTGTATTTTATCTTAACTTAGTATTTCAAAATTTAACACTATGAAGTTCGTAAAACTGATTGCATTATTATCACTGACTTGTTTATTGTTTGTTGGCTGTGCAGGGGAAGAAAAGAAAGAAGAAGAAAAGCCGAGCATCAAGATTGAGAAGAAAGAAGAAAAAAAAGAATCATTCGAAGGCGCAAATCTGGTTATAACCGGGGATGATGCTATGCGGTTTAACAAAACCGAATTACGTGCTAAAGCAGGAGAAAAAGTTAGGTTGACACTCAGGCATATCGGTAAACTCGAGATCGAGCTAATGGGCCATAATGTGGTTATTCTAAAGCAGGGAGTAAATCTTGATAATTTTGCAGCTCGGGCGGCAGTGGCACGTGATAATGATTATATCCCTCCAGGAACAGATGAGATCATCGCTCATACTAAAATGATAGGCGGGGGTGAAACTACGGTTATTGAGTTTACGGCACCCGAGGCCGGAGAATACGATTTCATTTGCAGTTTCCCGGCACATTATGCCATGATGCGAGGGAAATTTATTGTTGAATAAGCAATTAACGGATCAATCCAATTTAAGTAACCGGATATTCCGGAATTCGATAGGGTGGCTTTCGCTTTGTAGTGAGATATATCCGCTGTTTACCTTTTCGCCTGTTCTATCCTCCAAGGTGTTGTATTCACCTCCGATTTCAGGTTTTGAATAAGACATGACCTCTCTGCCGTTTACGAGATGTTTGATCAACGAATCTGCGTAGACCTGTAATTCCAGACCGATCCATTCTTCGCCATAATAGGTCTCAGAATTTGAATTGATACAATGTTTTGTCATCAGTGAATCATTCATAATAACATGTGTGCCGGGTGTGCAAAGATTCGCTGTTGGACGTGTTTTTCCCGCTTCAACTCCACCCAGAAGCTGTACTTCAACAGACACCGGAAAGGCTTGATCTATGCCCATGCTTTGAGGAGATTGGGAATGTATCATCACACCACTATTCTTAGTAGCCCAGGCCTGGCCTCCATTGGCCTGTTCACCGATAAAACGATATTCCAATCTGAGCTTGTAATTGGAGAAAGGGTCTTTGTAGAAAATATGCCCGTATTGGGTTGTGAAGGTGTCATAGCTTTTATAAGACACTCGCATGACGCCTTCGTCAACGATAAATGTATTAAGTGAATCGGCATCAAGAGCCTGTCCGTTGATCTTCACCAACCAACCGTCAAGATTTTCTCCATTGAACAAGACAACCCAATCGTCGGTATGGGCGACCTCTTTCCGGCTTTGATCACAACTTAGACAAATCGATAAAAAGCCAACTGAAATAAGAACATATAGTGAACGCCCTACCAACCTAAAGACCAGGATTTTCCTCCGGTTAATTCTTCAAGATCACCGCAATAGTATTGAACGGGTATCGGATCATAGGCCAGAACATTTTCACCGATTTGTTCGGTGGTCTTATATGTTGAAATGGTCCCCCATTTAATGGTGTTAAGGAATTCGGACTTTGTTAGGTCTTTTGAATCAGGATTGCTAAGTCGTTCATCGTCTTCCTGTCCTTTCACCAGCATATGCTTGTCCAGTAGATCCTGATAATTCTCCACGGTGACTTTATCAATTTTTTCACTATAATCTGCCTTGATCAAGCTTATCAATTCACCAAATGCCTTTTTCATCCTGGCCTGTTCTTCATCGTCCGAAACTTCATTGAAGTACTTGTCTATAAATTCAGGAACGTTTACATCAGTAGCAGATGGAAGGTCATCCTTCGGAAGAATCACATCAACGAGTTGCTGTAGCACCAGGCCTTCTTCTTCTGAAAGAAATACCGGCACCCATTTATCGGTATCGGTAGTACAACTCTGTATCAAACTGATAACAGTAGGTGTTGCAATGACGAATCCTGTGGTTAATCCTATATTTTTTATAGCTTCTCTACGTTTCATAATTGCTTTTTAACTGTTGTTCTTTTTAAATTCTTCTGCGGCATGATTTGCAGCCCGTGCTGTGAATGCCATATAGGTCAATGATGGATTCTGACATGCGGCCGATGTCATAAACGAACCATCAGTAACATATACATTCTGACAGCCATGGACCTGATTCCATTTGTTCAAGACAGAGGACTTTGGATCACGACCCATCCTGGCGGTTCCCATTTCATGTATACCCAATCCCATGGCGAACTTTTCTCGATTATCATATCCCTGAATATTCCGGAAACCGGCTTTCTCAAGCATTTCTATAGCTTGTTCCTTCATATCTTTACGCATCTTTTCCTCATTTTCTCCAAAAGCTGCATCAAAGGTAACTGTTGGTAGTCCCCACTCATCCAGTTTATCATAATCCAGATACATCCGATTGCCGTGATCAGGGAGGCATTCACCAAACCCTGAAAGGCTCATTCGCCATTCTCCGGGTTTAAGAATTGCTTCTTTCAATTTACTTCCATATCGCATTTCAGCAACCATCTCTGAAGTATTACTCCGGCTTGCGCCACCTTGATATCCATAGCCCCTTATAAAATCTTTGGTGTTGGTCTTTCCACCAAGGTTTCTGAACCTAGGGACATAAATTCCGTTTGCACGTCGGCCTTTAACATACATATCATCAAATCCGTCCGCTATGCCGGAGGCACCAACATGAAAGTGATGATCCATAAGGTTATGCCCCAATTCACCACTGTCATTTCCCAATCCATTTGGGAAGCGCTCAGACTTGGACTGTAATAAAATGGCTGTGGATGCTATTGCGGAGGCACACAAAAAGATGATGTCGGCATCAAATACAAATTCTTCTTTTGTTTCGGCATCAATGACTTTAACTCCTGTAGCTTTCTTTAGATTATCGTCATAAATGACTTCATGTACAATTGAATGCGGTCGCAACGTCATGTTCCCTGTAGCATCGGCGGTAGGTAATGTGGAGGAATTACTACTGAAATATGCTCCATATGGGCACCCTCGCATACAGCGGTTTCTATAAACACAGGTACTACGACCAAGTCCGGGTTTAGTCCCTTCAGTGATATGGGCTGTTCGGCCTATTGTGAGTACCCGGCCATCGTCATATTCCGAAGCCAGGGTATCCCGAAGCTTTTCCTCAACACAGTTCAAATTCATCGGTTTCAGGAACTTTCCATCAGGGAGAACATCCAAGCCGAGGTTTTCACCACTTACACCGATAAATTCCTCAACATAATCATACCATTCTTTAACGTCTTTATAACGCACCGGCCAATCTACAGCTACCCCGTCCTTTTTGTTGGCCTCGAAATCAACATCGCCAATCCGATAACTTTGCCGGCCCCAGACCAGGGATCGTCCACCAACCTGATAACCACGCATCCAATCGAAGCGTTGATCTTCATTATAGGGGTGTTTGATATCGTCTACAAAGAAATGCTGGCAACGTTCATCTGTTGTGTAACCGGTTCGATGCTGTTTGAATTTTCTTTCTTTCGTTTTTCTAGAAGGTTCCCCGGCGTTTGGCATGTCCCAGGGATCCAGGTTAGCCGTTGGGTAATCTTCGATATGTTTTACCATACGGCCACGTTCCAGGACCAGTGTTTTTAACCCATTTTCACATAGTTCCTTAGCAGCCCATCCTCCAGAAATTCCGGTACCAACAACAATGGCATCGTATTTCTGCCGAAAGGGTGCTGAATTTGGTTTAGTCATTCGAAAAAAGTATTTGAAATGTTGTTTCGGAATATATTTTTTTACATTGCCCACTAAAGTAATTATCTTATCCGTAATAAATCAAATAAGTAGCAGAATTTTTTATTAGAATCCTTAATTTTAACGCACAAAAATTCAAAGTATAATGCAAAAATTTACATTTTTGACAATGTTGTCTTTTTTCGTGTTCTTTTCATGCAAGAAAGAAGCCGACAAGACAAAACAAACAGAAGTTATCGAAACCGAAACAACTCAGGATCCCTTTTTCAAATTATCGCTTGCACAATGGTCAGTTCATAAGGAAATTATGGATGGTCGCATGGATCCATTTGATTTTGCGAAAGCTGCCAAAGAATGGGGCTTTGAAGGCATTGAGTATGTGAGCCAATTGTATTCCGGAGTATTGGAAGAACATGAAGGTCCAAATGGAATGGCATATCTTATAGAAAGGCTAAAAAAGGAGAGTGAAGAAGCCGGAGTTGAAAACTTGTTGATCATGATCGATGGGATTGGCGACCTTGCCGATCCGGACGAGGATAAAAGAAATGAGGCGGTAGAAAACCATAAAGTGTGGGTGGATGCTGCTGCGGCTCTTGGTTGCCATTCGATAAGGGTGAATACTTTCGGAACAAATGATCCTGAAATATGGAAGACCACTGTTGTTGATGGATTGAAAAAGCTTTCTGAATATGCCGCAACCAAGAATATCAATGTGCTCTGTGAAAATCATGGTTGGCTTTCCTCCGATGCGCCAAGACTGATGCAAGCCATTGCGGATGTTGGCATGGACAACTGCGGTACCCTGCCAGATTTTGGGAACTGGTGTATAAAACGCAAGCAAGGAGAAAAGTGGGGAGGATGCCTTGAAGAATACCCTGATAAATACGAAGGCATGGAACGGCTGATGCCGGCAGCTATGGCAGTAAGTGCCAAATCATACGATTTTGACGAGGAAGGCAATGAAACTACAATTGATTATAAGCGCATGCTCCAGATTGTAAAGGATGCAGGTTATACAGGCTATATAGGGGTAGAGTATGAAGGCTCTAGGCTTAGTGAGGAAGAAGGAATCATCGCAACGAAAAACCTGCTCTTGAAAGCTTCACAAAACCTAAACTAACTAACTAATTCATTAGAATGAAAAATACCACTAAATTCCAATTGTCCCTGATGATGTTTCTTGAATTCTTCATTTGGGGCGGCTGGTTCGTTACCATGGGAGCTTACCTTGGAAACAATTTAAGTGCTTCTGGTGGAGAAACCGCTATGGCCTATTCCACACAATCCTGGGGTGCTATAATTGCCCCTTTTATTATTGGTCTCATTGCAGACCGGTTTTTTAATGCCGAACGTATTCTTGGAGTACTTCATCTCGTCGGGGCCGTATTGATGTATCAAATGTCAAACGCAACCGATTTCAATGCGTTTTATCCCTATGTGCTCGGATACATGATCGCCTATATGCCAACGCTGGCTCTGGTGAATTCGGTTTCCTTCAATCAAATGTCTGATCCGGCTAAACAATTTCCTTTTGTTCGTGTATGGGGAACTATCGGTTGGATCATTGCTGGACTTATGATCAGTTTTTTCAAATGGGATTCAGAAGCAAATATCGGACAGGGGATGTTGGCCAATACGTTCCTAATGGTAGCCATTGCATCTGCAGTATTGGGAGTTTTTAGTTTCCTGCTGCCCAAAACACCACCATCAAAACCCAAAGGTGAAAAGGCCTCGCTTTCCGACATTCTCGGACTTGAAGCACTGGGCCTATTAAAGGACAGAAATTTCCTGGTGTTTTTCCTTTCTTCTGTTCTAATATGTATACCACTGGCATTTTATTATCAGAATATTAGTCTCTTCTTAACCGAGCTCAAAGTTGAAAATTCTACAGCATGGGCTTCACTCGGTCAGATCTCCGAAGTAGGATTTATGTTGCTATTACCGTTCTTTTTTAAGAAATACGGGTTTAAAAAGACCATTCTATTCGGCATGTTGGCCTGGGGTATTCGCTATATGCTGTTCTCCTTCGGAAATGCAGGCGACCTCTTCTTCATGTTGATCATCGGTATCGCATTACACGGGATCTGTTATGATTTCTTCTTCGTTTCGGGCCAGATCTATACCGACTCAAAAGCAGGAGAAAAAATCAAAAGTGCCGCACAAGGCCTTATTACTTTGGCTACTTATGGGGTTGGAATGCTGATAGGATTCTGGGTTGCCGGAAAGATCGTGGACAAAAACCTGGTCAGTGATGGCCTGCATTCCTGGAAGGACATCTGGACCTTCCCGGTGATTTTTGCCGTAGTTGTCCTGATCCTGTTTGCCATATTGTTCAAAAATGAGAAAGTTGAATATTCATCTTAATATAGACTATCGATGGGTGTAAAGATAAAATGGGGCGTATTGGGAGGTGGTGGTGACTCGCTGATAGGCGTGTTGCACCGTGTTGCTTCTGCCATGTATGACCGGTATGAATTAGTTGGCGGTGTGTTCAATCCGAATTACGATCAGAACAAATCCTTTGCCGAGAAGATCGGGCTGGCTGAAGACCGGGTCTATGCCGATTATGAAACCATGATCACGGAAGAATTGAAATTGCCTTCAGATGAACGTATGCAGGTCGTTAGTATATTGACCCCGAATTTCCTGCATTATCCAATGGCGAAAAAATTGCTGGAAAATGGTTTCAACGTGATCTGTGAAAAACCGATGACCACAACTCTGGAAGAGGCAAAAGATCTCTATGAGACCCTGAAACTGGCCAAAACGGTATTTGCCGTGACTTACACCTATACTGGTTATCCCATGATCAGGCAGATGCGGGAAATGATTAAAGATGGCGTTATCGGAAAAATTCAAAAGATCGATGCACAATATTATCAGGGCTGGATCAATCCAATAATACACGATGCCGAACAACGTTCCAGTACCTGGAGGCTGGACCCGGAAAAATCAGGGATTAGCTGTTGTATTGGCGATATAGGCACCCACGCCTTCGATATGTTGGAATATGTATCCGGTTTGAAGATAGAATCGGTGCTGGCAGATCTTAATTATCTTTATGAAGACAACAGGATGGACATAGACGGAACCGTTTTACTGCGCTGTTCAGGCAATGTTAAAGGCGTTATTTGTGCCAGTCAGATCGCAACTGGAGAGGAGAACAATTTCCAGGTGATGATCTATGGGGAAAAGGCCGGTTTGAAATGGAAGCAAGAAAATCCGAATTACTTGTATTTGCTGGAAGACGGGCATCCCATGCGCGTGTTGAAACCGGGTCATGGATATAATTCAGAATTATCGTTGGACGGAACCAAACTTCCGCCGGGCCATCCGGAAGGCATCTTCGATTCCATGGGTAATATTTACAAAGGCATTGCCAGAGCGATTAAAGGAGAAAGATATGACCACGGTGAGTTTCCAACCATCATCGATGGGTACCGGGGAATGGATTTCATTGAAAAGGCTGTTGAGTCGCATAAAAATGGAAATGTTTGGGTAACAATTGAAGACATAGAATAGATGAAAACAATAAAAGGACCTGCAATATTTTTTGCCCAGTTCATGGATGACCACCATCCATTCAATTCGCTTGATGGCCTGTGCCAGTGGGCTAGCGACCTGGGGTATAAAGGTGTTCAAATTCCAACAACCGATACCAGATTGATCGATCTTGAGAAGGCTGCCGATAGCCAGGATTATTGTGATGAGCTAAAGGGTAAGATCAACGGATATGGTTTGGAAATTACCGAACTATCAACACATATCCAGGGGCAACTAGTGGCTGTTCATCCCGCTCATGATATCATGTTTGATGTCTTCGCGCCTGAAAATTTAAAAGGTAATTATAAAGGCAGAACTCAATGGGCCGTTGAACAGATGAAGTGTGCTGCAAAGGCGAGCAACAGGCTAGGTTTGAAAGCTCACGCCACTTTTTCAGGTTCTTTACTTTGGCCTGCCGTTCATCCATGGCCCCAGCAACCAAAAGGCCTGGTGGAAATGGGATTTAAGGAATTGGCAAGGAGATGGAAACCCATTTTGGATGAATTTGAAGACAATGACGTGGCCGTATGCTATGAAGTGCACCCTGTTGAAGACATTCATGATGGTGATACCTTTGAACGTTTTTTAGCTGCAACCAACAATCATAAAGCAGTTAGTATACTTTACGATCCTTCACATTTTGTTTTGCAACAATTGGATTACATTCAGTATATAGACCATTACCATGAATTTATCAAAGCCTTTCACGTAAAAGACTCTGAATTCAACCCAACCGGAAAGAAAGGGACTTTTGGTGGATATAATGATTGGCGGGACCGTGCTGGACGATATCGCTCACCAGGTGATGGCCAGGTGGATTTCAAAACCATCTTTTCCAAACTAACCGAATACGGATGCGACGTCTGGGCCGTTCTGGAATGGGAATGCGTGATCAAAAGTCCTGAACAAGGTGCAAAAGAAGGTGCTCCGTTTATCCAAAGGCATATAATAGAAGCCACTACCAAGGCATTCGATGACTTTGCAGGGGCCGATGTAGACAAAGATCAATTAAGGCAAATACTTGGAATTTAATAGCAATACAAATGAAAAAACTTACACTTATCTTATTGGGCCTTTGTTTTATTACAGCCTGTAAGAATTCTGAAAAACAAGAAGCAGCAAAAGAAATGGAAGAAGAAATTGTTGAAAAAACTGAAACAACCGCAGACGGCGAATGGATTGTGTTATTTGATGGTTCGAACCTGGATAGTTGGCGCGGTTATCTGAGTGATGAGATGCACAAGGAATGGACCATTGACGGGAATGCCATGAAATTTACCCCCGGAGAAGAAGGCGGAAAGAATATCATCACCAAGGACAAATACACGAGTTTCGTATTGTCACTTGAATGGAAGGCCTCTGAAGTAGGTAATAGTGGTATTTTCTGGGGTGTGTATGAGGATGAGAAGTTTCCAGAGGCTTATTTGACCGGACCTGAGATCCAGGTTTTGGACAATGACAGGCACCCCGATGCCAAGGTGGGCGGAGGTACCCACAAAGCCGGGTCACTGTATGACATGATCGGTTGCCCTGGAGAATATATCAATCCGGCAGGAGAATGGAATTTGTGCGTATTGGAAGTCAACCAGGAGGAAAATTTGGCTAAGGTAAGCATGAATGGCACTGAGGTAATGGATTTTCCATTACATGGGCCAGAATGGGACGCCATGGTTGCCAGTTCAAAATTTAAGGATTGGGAAGGCTTTGGAAAATACAGAACCGGGCATATCGGGTTGCAGGATCATAGTGACATAGTTTGGTTCCGGAATATCAAAATCAAGAAAATGGATTAGCCTGATCAGGATAATTCTGCAGATCAAACAGAAGATAATCAACAGTATTATCGCGTATTAAATATCGAATTATCAATTTGACCCTTCTAAATTGAGGATTTCATAATTTTTTTAGCTCATTAACCTTTTTTTATTCCGGTATAATTTTTTTTATCTAGTTTTATACCGATGAATAAAAAGAATAATAATATTCGACCCTTTATCCCTTATCCCGGAAAGCGCCGTCCGTTGCGCCGTTTCTAGTAGGATCATCTCCCTTTTTATTTCAATTATTGTTCTTTTATCTTGTTTAAAAAATCTCAAATATCATCAATTTTAATTTCCGCTATTACTTCAGATAGCCGAAATACATTCCGTCCGCGATACCCTCGTCGCCCGTAAGGGTGTTCGATCTTTCCAGGGGTTCAGGTGTGTCCGGCTCCCAGTATCCATCAAGTACATTTTACATTTTTCAATTAAAAGTCATTAATAATGGAAATCATTATTGCCAATAAATCACATAGTCATTATGCCAGGATCATTAGCGAAACCATTGCAGCTTCTGCCAAAGTCAGGGGAACCGGCATAGCTAAGCGCTCGGCGGAATATATCATTGAAAAAATGGAAAAGGGCAATGCAGTCATAGCTTTAGAGCAGGACCAATTTGCGGGATTCTGTTATATCGAAACCTGGGGTCATGGCAAGTTTGTTGCTAATTCCGGATTGGTTGTGCACCCCGATTTCCGGGGGAGGGGCCTGGCAAGACAAATCAAGGCAAAAGTATTTCAGCATTCACGAAACAAATTTCCAAATGCTAAGATTTTTAGTATTACTACCGGATTAGCGGTCATGAAATTAAATAGTGAGCTTGGGTATAAACCGGTTACTTTTTCGGAATTGACCAAAGATCAGTCCTTCTGGGATGGCTGCCAAACTTGTAAAAACTACGACATTTTACAAAGAATGAATCAGTCCATGTGTCTTTGCACAGGGATGTTATTCGACGCGAACAAAAAGAAAATCAACGGACATAAAAAAATCAAAAGCAATGTTTTCAGAAGACTAAAACGTATCAAAGAAAACCTGCTGCTCAATCAAAAAAAGAAAACGAAATGAAAAAATTAGTTCTTGCATATAGTGGCGGGCTGGACACTTCATATTGTGCGCTCCTGTTGTCAGATGAAGGATATGAAGTTCATGCAGTTACCGTAAATACCGGGGGGTTTTCAGAGGAAGAGGTCTCTCAAATGTCTGAAAAGGCATATCAGTTGGGTGTTCATAAATATACCTGCATAGATGCCATGGAGGAATATTATCAAAAGGTTATAAAGTATTTGATATTTGGTAATGTATTACGAAATAGTGCCTATCCCTTATCCGTCAGTGCTGAACGGATTGTACAAGGTCTTGCAATAATTGATTATGCCATTGAAGTAGATGCACAGGCAGTGGCTCACGGTAGCACTGGAGCCGGGAATGATCAATTGCGATTTGATCTGTTGTTCCAGACCCTCCTTCCGGAGGTTGAAATAATAACACCGATCAGAGATAAGAATTTATCAAGGGAAGAGGAGATCGCCTTCATAATTTCTAAAGGCCTTGAACTCAGTTGGCAAAAAGCAAAATATTCCATAAACAAAGGTCTGTGGGGTACTACAGTAGGAGGCGATGAGACCCTGACGTCGCATTTGACCTTACCTGAATCGGCATATCCTTCACAATTAACTAAAGATCAAGGGTGTGAACTCACCTTGAATTTCAGATCTGGTGAATTGGTTGGAATAGATGGTAAAACAGGTCAATCCAGCAATTTAATTCAACAATTGAATACGCTTGCTTCTTCTTATGCCATTGGAAGAGATATACATGTTGGCGATACGGTTATGGGAATAAAAGGCCGGGTAGGCTTTGAAGCTGCTGCAGCTTTAATCATCATTAAGGCGCATCACGCACTTGAAAAGCATGTACTTTCCAAGTGGCAGCTACAGCACAAAGATCAATTGGCCAATTGGTATGGCATGCATTTGCATGAGGGCCTTTACCTGGACCCTGTCATGCGAAATATGGAAGCCTTTTTAAGTGATAGCCAGGCCAATGTATCCGGCGAAGTTTATGTAAGCCTCCAGCCATACTACTTTAGAATTGAAGGGATTAAATCTGAAAATGATCTCATGGCACCCGAATTTGGTCATTATGGAGAAAAGCCAAAATGGGAAGCCGATGAAGCAAAAGGATTTATAAAAATATTTGGAAATCAATCCAGAATTTACCAACAGATAACAAATAAAGCATGAAAACAATTGGAATAATAGGCGGTTCAGGTTATGTAGCGGGGGAATTGATCAGGCTTTTGGTCAATCATGATCAAATATCGATTAGTTACATTCAAAGCCTCACCAATGCCGGAAGACCCGTTTCTTCTGTTCATCGAGACCTTGAAGGCGATTTGGACATTGCATTCAGCAGTGATGCAAGTACTGACGTAGATCTGGTATTTCTATGTCGCGGACATGGCCATTCAAAAGGGATACTGGACAATTATGAGTTTAACGGAAGTACCAAAATCATAGATATGAGCAATGGTTTCCGACTCAAACCCGATTCGCTGTTTGGCGATAAGGAATTCGTTTACGGGTTGCCCGAACTGCATCATGAGAAGATCAAGACATCCGATTTTATCGCAAATCCGGGTTGCTACGCCACGGCATTGCAATTGGCAGTTTTGCCCCTGGCAGAAGCGGGTCTGTTGAAAGACGATCTGCATTTAAATGGCGTAACCGGTTCCACAGGAGCAGGGGCTTTGCCAAGTGAAACAACACACTTCAGTTGGAGGGATAATAATTTCTCGAGCTATAAACCTTTTTCACATCAGCATTTGGATGAGGTGCAACAAGGAATAAAAATACTTCAGCCGGGTTTTAGCAATAAGCTGTTTTTCATCCCTCATAGAGGAAACTTTTCCAGGGGGATATTTTCAACAGTTTATACAAGTTTCAGTGGAACGATTTCAGAGGCGGAAACCATATATGAATCATTTTATGAAGAAGCACCTTTCGTGAAAATAGTGAGTAAACCATTACATCTGAAACAGGTGGTCAATACCAATAAATGCCTGCTGCATTTGCATAAATATGATGGAAAGCTATTGATAACCAGTATTCTGGATAATTTGCTTAAAGGAGCATCCGGCCAGGCAGTACAAAATATGAACCTGACCTTTGGTTTTGCCGAAACCGAGGGGTTACAATTAAAAGCCAACTTTTTTTAAAATCTTATGTTATGAAAATAGCCATTATAGGAACGGGAAATTTAGGAAGATCCATTGCACGTGGATTGATATTGTCTGACGCTACTAGTCAATTGTATTTAACAAGACGGGATCTCAAAGCTATTGAAGATTTTGAAGGCTATAAGAATGTCTTCCTATCAGCAGACAATACTGAAGCTTCGAAGAATTCCGATATATTGATTTTAGCTGTTCAGCCTTCACAGTTAGAGCATGTTCTTAATGAGATCAAATCAACTTTTCACACAAATCATCTTATAGTATCTACAGTTACCGGTTTTTCCACTTCACGAATTGAACGTATAGTCGGTAATGACAAACGTATTATAAGGGCCATGCCGAATACGGCCATTGCTGTTGGAAAATCGATGACCTGCCTCAGTGCAAATTCATCCGGTTATGAGCAGATTAAAATAGCTTCTGCCATTTTCAATCGCCTGGGGAATACCATGGTGATCCCGGAAAAACAAATGCAAGCGGCTACTGTGGTTTGTGCAAGTGGAATTGCCTTTTGGATGCGGCTCATCAGGGCAACGACCCAAGCTGCGATTCAACTCGGGTTTGATTCTGCTGAAGCGCAGGAATTGGCCATGCACACGAGCGAAGGAGCAGCCAATCTCTTGATCACAAATGGAAATCACCCCGAACAGGAGATAGATAAAGTAACAACCCCAATGGGCTGTACGATTCAAGGATTGAACGAAATGGAGCATATGGGAATGAGTTCCTCTTTGATACAAGGTATGGTGGCTTCGTTTGATAAAATAAACAATATTAAAACCGATCAGTTATGAGTTTGTTCGATGTTTATTCCGTTTATGAGCTGACGATTGTCCGAGGTAGGGATGTATATGTATATGATGACGAGGGGAACCGGTATTTGGACCTTTATGGTGGCCATGCAGTGATTTCCATTGGCCATTCTCACCCTGGCTATGTCAAGGCACTTTCAGATCAACTTTCGAAATTGGCCTTTTACAGCAATGCTGTAAAGAACCCGCTTCAGGATGAGTTAAGCGATCATTTGAACGACATTTCAGCTATGCAGGATTACCAATTGTTTTTGTGCAATTCGGGAGCCGAGGCCAATGAAAATGCATTGAAACTGGCTTCCTTTCATACCGGCAAAAAGAAAATAGTGGCATTTGAAAATGGGTTCCATGGACGAACGTCGGCTGCCGTTTCAGTGACAGATAATGATAAAATCATTTCCCCACTAAATGCACAGCATGACGTTGAGCTTCTGCCTTTCGATGACATTGAACGGTTTGAACAGGTTTTGTCAAACGGAGATGTTGCCGCTGTGATTTTTGAAGCCATTCAAGGCATTGGCGGGTTGGATGAACCAAGCATTGATTTCGTTCAATCCATGAGCAGAATTTGCAGGGAGAACGGAACTGTTTTAATTGCAGATGAAGTACAATGTGGTTTTGGACGGACAGGCGATTTCTTTGCATTCAGCTGTTTTGGAATTCAACCGGATATCGTTAGCATGGCCAAGGGTATGGGAAATGGCTTTCCGGTTGGTGGCATATTGATCCATCCAGGCCTTAAACCAAAAAAAGGGATGCTGGGCAGTACGTTTGGAGGCAACCATCTGGCATGCACTTCTGCTCTTTCGGTGCTGAAAGAGATTGAGAATATGGACTTGATGAACCAGGCCAGGCTATGCCATAACTATTTTAAAGACCAATTGGATCTTTTAGGAACCGATGTCAAACTTAAGGGTCGTGGCTTGATGCTTGGACTGGAATTTGATTTTCCTGTTGATCAATTGAGACAAACACTGATGTTCAAACATCATGTCCTAACAGGAAGTTCAAAGAATAAGAATTTGCTAAGACTGCTTCCACCGCTGACTATTCAACCACATCATTTTGATATTTTTTTCAATGCATTAAATCAAGAACTCCCATGGAAAAGTATACAGAGATCGGCGATATAATTGACCTGGAACAGGCCATTGATCAAATCATAAATCTTAAAGCTGAGCCTTTTAGGGAGAAGGAAATCGGGATTAACAAACGGTTGATTTTGCTGTTTTTCAATTCAAGCCTTAGAACCAGATTAAGTACTGAAATAGCTGCAAAGAACCTGGGAATGGACGTCATGATCTTGAATGTATCGGATGCCTGGAAACTGGAATTTGAAGATGGCACTATTATGAATTTTGATTCGGCAGAACATATTAAAGAAGCATGCTCGGTTATTTCTGAATATGCAGATATCATTGGAATCAGGGCTTTTCCAGGCTTGAAGGATAAAGCCGTGGATGAACAGGATTTAGTTCTTAATAATTTCATCAAATACGCTACTGTTCCTGTTATTAATTTAGAAAGCACACTGGCGCATCCATTTCAGGCCCTGGCCGATGCTGTTACAATTAAAGAACACAATTCCAAGATTAAACCGAAGGTGGTTTTGTCCTGGGCACCACATCCGAAAGCTCTTCCTCATGCCGTGCCATCTTCATTTCTAAGAACCATGAAACGTTTGCATGTAGATCTTGTCATAACGCATCCCAGAGGATATGAGTTAAATGGTAATCTGATCAACGGTGTTCAGGTGAATTACGATCAACAAGCTGCGTTGGATAATGCCGATTTCGTTTACGTCAAGAACTGGAGCAGTTATGAATCATACGGTGAAGTATTGAATCAAGATAATCAATGGATGATGAAAGCGAGCAAACGTAGCGGGACCAAGGTTATGCATTGTCTTCCGGCTAGAGGGAATGTAGCTGTTTAGGACGCCGTTCTGGATGGCGATCATTCGCTGGTAGTTCAACAGGCGAACAACAGGATTTTTGCAGCCCAATATGTATTGAAGAAACTTTTGGAAAACACTTAGGATGGAATCATTAAGAATAATAAAAATAGGAGGCGCATTGCTGGATGACAAGAGAAAGCTGGAAGATTTCCTACAGAATTTCTCAGCCTTACCCTCACCAAAGATCCTGGTTCATGGCGGAGGTAAACAGGCTACGCAATTAGCACATGAACTCAATGTGAATGTTAAGATTATCGAAGGCAGGCGGTTTACCGATCAGGATACCCTGGATATTATCTCTATGGTATATGCGGGTAAATTGAATAAAGAGATCGTAGCCAATTTGCATCGATTTAATTGTAATGGGATTGGCCTGACAGGCGCTGACGGGAATTGCATATCGTCTGATCTGAGGCCTTCAAACCCCATAGATTATGGTTTCGCCGGTGACATCAGGGCTGTTAACACTGAACTCTTAAAATTATTGCTATTAAACGGGTTGACACCGGTTCTATGTGCACTGACTCACGATGAGCTTGGCCAACTTCTCAACACCAATGCCGATACAATTGCAGCATCTGTAGCAGCAGCAATGTCTGACGAATATTTAACCACATTGTACTATTGTTTCGACAAGGATGGCGTTTTAAGATCTGTAGACGATGCCAATTCTGTAATTGAAAACATAGATGTTGAGAAATATGATCAATTGATCGAGGAAGGGGTCATAAATGACGGCATGCTGCCGAAATTGCATAATGCCTTTTGGGCACTTAAGAATGAAGTTTGTAAAGTCTTCATCGGGAAACCCGAAATGATATCGGATAAAAATTTGAAGTATACAACCCTGACCTTATGACTGATAAAAGTTTAAAACAAAGTGCGATAAAACTCCTTCAAGAAATTGTAAGGACTCCATCGTTTTCAACTGAAGAAGAGTTCACGTCGCAGCTCATTTCAGAATGGTTTGAAAGTCATCAGATCGAATGGAAGCGCGAGAAGAACAATGTTTGGAGCATCAATCGTAATTTTGATGTAACCAAGCCAACCATCCTTCTTAATTCACATCACGATACCGTTAATCCGAATAAAGCTTATACGCGCGATCCGTTTGATGGTAGTATAGAGGGTGATAAACTTTATGGTCTGGGCAGTAATGATGCGGGCGGCCCGCTTGTTTCGCTATTAGCAACTTTTGCTAATTTCTATGCGAAAAAAGATATGAAATATAACCTGGTTATGGTGGCCTCTGCAGAAGAGGAAAATAACGGTGCTAACGGACTAAAAGATGCTATTAATTTCATTCCGGAGATCGATGTCGCGATTGTAGGAGAGCCCACTAAGATGAACCTGGCCATAGCAGAAAAAGGTCTTGTTGTGTTCGATGCAAAGATCAAAGGCACCCCAGGTCATGCCGCCCATGTCAATGGAGATAACGTAATGTATAAAATCATTGAGGTTTTGGACTGGTTTAAAAAATTTGAGTTTAAAAGAAAATCTGACATTCTTGGACCGGTCAAAATGACTGTTACCCAGATCAATGGTGGACAGCATCATAATATCATTCCGGCAGAAATTGATCTTGTAGTGGATGTACGGGTTAATGATCTTTACACGAATCAGGATATCTCAGACCTATTGCAAAAGGAGTCACCTTGCTTTGAAATGATACCACGCAGTTTAAATTTAAATTCCTCGTCAATTCCTAAAGAGCATGAATTGGTTCAAGCCGGAATTGCGCTAGGCCTTAGCACCTATGGCTCACCTACATTGTCTGATCAGGCTGTATTGTCCTGTCCCTCTTTGAAATTAGGGCCGGGGGATAGTTTACGCTCTCATTCAGCAGATGAATTCATATACCTGGAAGAAATTGAATCGGCAATTGATATTTATATAAAACTATTAGACAGAATACTTTAAACATTTGATATGAAACTTTGGGACAAAGGATCAAAACTGGATAGACGCATTGAAATATTCACGGTTGGAACGGATAGGGAGATCGATCTTCATATTGCTGAGTATGACGTTATTGCATCAATAGCTCATGCTAAAATGCTTGCGGCAGTTGGACTGATAACAGCAGATGAGATGGAAATACTCGTTTCGAATCTCCAGAAAATCAAGAAGGAGATCCAAGAAGGTAATTTTATCATTGAAGAAGATTTTGAAGATGTGCATTCAAAGATCGAATTCCTACTTATCGAGGCCTGCGGCGAGGCCGGCAAAAAAATTCACACGGCCAGATCGAGAAATGATCAGGTCCTAACCGCCTTACACTTATATTTTAAGGACAGTTTGAGTACCATATTTACCAAGGTGAAGGCACTTTTCGAAGAACTATTGGACCTTGCAGAAACCCATGAGGATAAATTTCTTCCGGGTTATACACATTTTCAACAAGCCATGCCGTCTTCTTTCGGACTCTGGTTTTCAGCCTATGCCGAACTGCTTGTAGACGATGTATTTATGCTGAAATCGGCATATAGGATCGTCGATCAAAACCCACTGGGTTCATCGGCAGGTTATGGAAGTACATTCCCGATTGACAGGGAATTTACCAGGTCGGAATTAGGGTTTGGCGATTTGAAATATAATGTGGTGGCCGCACAGCTCAGTCGGGGTAAAAGCGAAATGGCCGTATCGAATGCCCTCTCTTCTATAGCCAGTACATTGAACAAATTCGCAACAGATATCTGTATTTATATGAGCCAGGAATTCGATTTCATTTCATTCCCGGAAACGCTAACTACCGGAAGTAGTATTATGCCGCATAAAAAGAATCCTGATGTATTTGAATTGATTCGGGCAAGAACGAATAAAATACAATCAAACAGCTTGGAGATCGGAATGCTTACCACGAATCTCCCAAGTGGGTATCATAGGGATTTTCAATTACTTAAAGAAGGTGTAGTCAATTCCATAACATCTACAATTGAAATCCTGGATATTTTCAAACATGCGATCGGGCAGATCCAGATCAATGAGCTGAACAATAAGGACGAGAAATATAAGAGTCTATATACGGTAAATGGGATGAATAAATTGGTTCAGGCAGGTTTGCCGTTTAGGGAGGCGTACAGGAAAGTTGCAAATGACATTAAATCTGGTGAATTCGAGCCGGATTATGATCAGATATACACGCATATTGGAAGCCTGGAAGCGTTGAATCTTGATCGGATCAGGGAAAAGTTGCCCGAGATGTAAATAAAAAGGTGCGATAATCTGATTATCGCACCTTATTAGCAATTAACCAATTTATATTCCAAGATCAAATTATAGTTGATTGACCTAAATGAATGTTCTTTAAATTAATATTCGTCTCGTCAGGATTACTGATGAAGTCCTCGATGAAATCTCCAACCACCGTTGTGCTGATTGATTGATTTCCTTTATTCAGATCCGGGGTTGTGATATTCAACTCCAGGGAACGCTCCACGGCTTTTCTTATCAGTTCGGCTTCTTCGTGCAATTCAAAATGATCTAATAACATAGCGGCTGAAAGAATTGAAGCTACCGGATTTGCAATCCCTTTTCCTTTTCCTTCGGGGAATGAGCCATGTATGGGCTCGAATAAAGCATGTTTTTCTCCAAGGGAAGCCGAGGCCAAAAGACCTATTGAGCCTCCAATAACGCTGGCTTCATCACTCAAAATGTCTCCGAACATGTTCTCCGTTAGAATTACATCGAATTGTTTTGGATTCAGGATAAGCTGCATGGCCGCGTTATCTACAAATAAGAAATCGAGTTCAATATCCGGATAATCTTTGGCTATTTCTGTTACCACTTTACGCCATAACCTTGAGCTTTCTAGCACATTTGCCTTATCAACCAGGGTTACCTTTTTGCGTCTGGAACTCGCAGCCTTAAAAGCAAGATGGGAAATGCGTTCTATCTCTGCTTTGGAATACACACAAAGATCGGAGGCCTTATTTCCATCATCAGACAATTCTTTATCACCAAAATAAATGCCGCCTGTCAATTCCCTATAGATGGATATGTCTGTTCCTTTTATGATCTCTGTCTTCAGGGGGGATTGTTCAAGCAGATTATCGTATGCCTTTACAGGTCTGACGTTTGCGAACAACCCAAGCGATTTCCTTAATTTCAACAAGCCTTGTTCAGGCCTTACTTTAGCCGTTGGATCATTATCGTACTTCGGATCACCGATGGCCCCAAACAAAATAGCATCATTCTTAATACAAATATCAAGGGTTTCCTGTGGTAACGGATCTCCCGTCTTATCAATTGCCACTGCACCAACGTCTGCAGTTTTAAATATAAAACTGTGATCGAATTCCAGGGCTATTGCCTTGAGTGCCTTGATGGCCTGTTTGGTAACTTCAGGTCCAATTCCATCTCCGGCTAATACTGCAATCTTCAATCTCATAATTCATTAGATTTTACTCATTTCAAAGGATTCAATCGCTTCCTTTCTACTGAGCAAGAAATCGATATCATCATAACCATTCATCAGGCAGGTCTTCTTATAACTATCTATTTCAAAGGACGTTTTAAGCCCTGTGTTTATCAATTCTAATGTTTGTGCTTCCAGGTCAACCTTGAGTTCCTGGGATGGATTGTCCCTTAAAATCTTAAAGATCGATTCTAAAAACTGTGGGGTAACCTGGACCGGTACCATGCCATTGTTCAACGTATTGCCTTTAAATATATCGGCAAAGAAACTTGACACGACTACCTTGAAACCGTAATCGGCCAAGGCCCATGCAGCGTGTTCCCTGCTGCTTCCACACCCAAAATTATCACCTGCAACCAGGATCTTTCCTTTGTATTCAGGCTTGTTCAAGCTGAAATCCGGATTGGGTTCACCCTCCCTGTTAAATCGCCAGTCGCGAAACAGGTTTTGGCCAAATCCATGTCGATCAGTAGCCTTTAAAAATCGTGCAGGGATAATCTGATCCGTATCCACATTTTCGATTTCCAACGGAACAGCTCCTGATATCAATGTCTCAAACTTTTCCATTTAATTCAGATGTTTCATAATATCTATGATCTTGCCTTCCACCGCAGTAGCAGCTGCTACCAAAGGGCTTGCTAATATGGTACGCGCCCCTTGTCCCTGTCGGCCTTCAAAATTCCTGTTTGAAGTGGATACGCAATACTCGCCCTGTGGGATCTTATCATCATTCATGGCCAGGCAAGCTGAACAGCCCGGTTGTCTCAATTCAAATCCGGCTTCCAGGAAGATTTCCTGCAATCCTTCTTCCTTGATCTGTGATTCAACCTGCTTACTTCCCGGCACCAACCATGCAGTGACGTTCTTTGCTTTTTTCTTGCCTTTTATATAATCTGCAGCTACCCTGAAATCTTCGATTCTTGAATTGGTACAACTGCCTATAAAAACGAAATTGATCGGGTGATCTAACATAGACTCACCAGGATTCAGATCCATGTACTTAAGCGACTTCTTAAAGGACGCATCTTCGCTTTCTGGTATCAGGCCATTGATCTTTATTCCCATGCCAGGGTTAGTGCCATAGGTTATCATAGGTGCGATATCGTCTGCGTCAAAATGATATTCCTTATCGAAAACAGCATCGGGATCGCTTGGAAGGGTTCTCCAATTGGCAACTTTTCTTTCAAAATCATCACCTTTTGGGGCGAACTCTCGCCCTCTGATATATTCATATGTCGTTTCGTCGGGGGCGATCATACCACCACGAGCTCCCATTTCTATGCTCATGTTACAAACGGTCATGCGGCCTTCCATGCTCATATTCTCAAACACCTCACCTGCATATTCGCAAAAATATCCCGTTCCGGCGTTTGTACCGATCTTGGAGATGATATATAAAATTACATCCTTAGGTAATACGCCTTTTCTCAGTTCGCCATTAACTGTTATTCTCAAGCTTTTAGGTTTGTTCAACAGCAAGCATTGACTGGCAAAAACCTGGGCTACCTGGCTTGTTCCAATTCCGAAGGCAATTGTGCCAAAGGCACCGTGGGTTGATGTATGGCTATCTCCGCACACCAGGGTCATTCCGGGTTGGGTTATCCCGAGTTCGGGAGCCATAACATGAACAATTCCATTGTATTTATGTCCGAGTTCATAAAGGGTTATCCCGTTCTTCTCACAATTGTACGATAACTGTTCAAGTTGTTTTTTAGAAAGCGGATCCTTAACCGGCAAATGCTGGTTTACGGTTGGTGTATTATGATCGGCAGTAGCAACTATTTGATCTGGCCTGAATATCGGAATGTTCCGCTCATCCAGTTCTTTAAAAGCCTGCGGACTTGTCACCTCATGGATCAGGTGTTTATCTATATACAGGATCTGTGGGCCGCTCTCAATAGTTTCTACAACATGGGCGTCCCAAACTTTGTCAAATAAAGTCTTCATTAGGCCGAAACGATTTCGTTATAGAGCTTGCAGGTCTCAATAATCTTGTGAATGTCGGCATCCTGGATCTCTTTCTTTTGGTCTGCGAAGGTCAAGAAGTTCGAATAAACCTCATCGAGTTGCAACTTAGTAAGATCGTAACCGATCTTTTTGGCTCTGTATGCCAGTGCGGCCCGACCACTTCTTGCAGTAAGTACTATAGCCGACTCCGTTACACCCACATCTTTAGGATCTATGATCTCATAGGTTTCGCGTTTCTTGATCACGCCATCCTGATGGATTCCCGAACTGTGGGCAAATGCATTAGCACCAACAATGGCTTTATTAGGTTGCGTATAAATACCCATGCTATCAGACACTAATTGACTGATACCATATAACATTTCTGATTTGATGTTTGTATCAAGGTTCAGGTAAGGATGTTGTCTTAAGATCATCACTACTTCTTCCAATGCGGTAT
>CAJIBQ010000082.1_pt1 | contig 48560 bp, 50 predicted proteins | sample 9199391 | NCBI WGS metagenome assembly CAJIBQ01 (sample SAMEA7708309, study PRJEB35096) | sediment metagenome | biome: marine neritic benthic zone biome [ENVO:01000025]; feature: sediment [ENVO:00002007]; material: shallow marine sediment [ENVO:03000034] sea grass bed [ENVO_01000059] ... | reverse complement strand
TAGCCGGGATGTGAATACTGCCATAATTGAATGCTTTCAATCCGGCATTCGTCATAATAGAAAAAGGTTTGAATGCCGATTCTACTTTCAATCCCTTGGATTGCAAATAATAGAGGGCCGCAGGTGCGTAATAATCATCCCAATCCATAATGTAGCTATAGGCATTGGCATTCAGTGGTGTCTGAACCATATCTGTTTGCACTGAAGTGATCTTATCCCCTTGAGCAGTAGATCGACTAAGGCCACGATATGGCATGTTATAAAAATTAGCTACACTCCAGGCCGAGGCATCGTAAAAAACGCTATCACGGTATTCGCGGTATGTTTCAAACATGCTTTGAACCATGCGACGTTGGGCTTGTTGGACAGGAACCACATATTTACTGCCATTTTTATAAACATCGATCTTATGTTTTAATAAATAATCGACAAATGCCTTATTCCTGTTCATATCATAGGCATCACCGAATTCGTAAGCTGCAAATCCCACCTTCGGCCTTTCATCAACAGCCGACTTGAAAAAGTCCTGCTGATACTTGCGTAAGGTGGCTTTGTTTTCTACTGCGGCTTTTATGGTTGCAATACTCGATCTGTATTGATTGCGAATGGTAAATGCAAATGAAATGGTCCCAAAATGTGTTTCCTGCAAGTGTCCTCTTGAACTGGCCTGTTCAAATAAAAGGGCTAATGCACCCTGAAGATCCGGGTAGGAGGAACCATATCCGGGATAAGTACCATCGAATGACTCTTTGGTATAATACAGGGAACCGATGTCATCTAAAGCATCCACAAAATATGTGGCAAAAATGTCGTTGAGGTCCTCGTAATTTTCTTTCGGCATAATAGGATCCTTGGAACCAATAGGTTTCATGGGCTCGAAGAAGTAATGACTGTTTGTTCCCATTTCATGGAAATCAGTCACCACATTCGGGTACCATTTATGATACCAGTTCAGTTTTCCCTGGCTTTCCGGATGAACTGCCAATAGCCAATCGCGATTAAGATCGAACCAATAATGATTGGTTCTACCTCTAGGCCAGGCTTCATTATGTTCCGCATCGGTTCCATCCGAAACAAGCTGTTTTGCCTTGAATTGATTAGCCCACTGGGTATGCCTGTCCCGGCCGTCTGGGTTGATCGTTGGATCTATAAAAATTACAGCATTATCTAAATAATTAGCAACTTCAGTACTATTCGATGCCACCAGGATATAGGCTGTTAGCATTGCTGCCTCTGAAGAAGATGGCTCATTACCATGTACGTTATAACCCAATTGGACAAATACTGGAAGTCCATTATAGTCTGAAGGATTAGCGGAAGGATCAACATATTGAAGATGCCGAGCTTTCAGATTATCTAAATTTCTCAGCTGCTCTGCAGTACTGACGGTAAGCATGATCAACTTGCGTTTCTCATGTGTATAGCCGTAAATTTCCAAACTTGCTTTATCTGACAATTCAGCGAGTTTTTCAAAATAGGAAACGATAAGATCATGTAGTGTGTGTTGTTCACCTATAGAATATCCCAGAAATTCCTCAGGAGATGGAATCGCCGGATCGAAAGGTGCTTTGTCCTTAAAGAAATAATCTTGTGAAAATGAGTTTAGAAGGCAGCAGGCAGATAGGATGAGGGTACAGAATAATTTAGCCGATTTCATTTGGTTAGTGTTAAATAAGAAACATAAAAGTAGGAATTTAATCCCTACTCGATTACGAGGTGTGGAACATTTAACACATTCCAGTCAATGACAAGTCCCCCAGCTAAAGAAAGCGCAATTTCGGCTCCATACAAATACTCACATAAATACAATGCCGCTTCAAAACTTTTGGCTCCTCCAGCCGAGGTAATGTACTTACCATCGTGCACAAAGAGAAGGTCCTCGCGAATATCAAGTTCAGGGAACATGTCGCGCATTTTTTCAATATCGCTAGGAAAGGTTGTCGATACCTTTCCTTCGAGTACACCTGCCTTTGCAAGCACAAAGGCACCATCGCAATGCGAGGTCATGAACTGGGCCTTTTTATCGATCTCCCGTACAAAGTTGATCATAACTTCATCCTCAAGGTCGGTATCCAGGTGATGCTCCGCACTTGGAACAACCAGAATATCTATAGGAGGAAGATCGTCTTCAATATAATTGAAATCCGGAAGGATGCGCATGCCTTCAAAAGTGATGATCGGCCTATCGGTATTGGCCACAGTAAACACATTCATGGCCTTGATATTTTCACGGTATTGCGTATGCTGAAAGATATCGAAAGGTGCGGTTAATTCGGTGTTGTACACACCATCCATGATAAGAAATGCAACGTTGTACCGATCCAGTGCCAGGTTCAATTCGAATTTATCTTCCTCATGTAATTGTTCTGCTTTCCTGGATTCAGTTTCAGAGGAATTACATGCCAGGATCAACAAAAAGCTTAAAAATACAACTAACTCTTTCATATCTAATCTATTCGCCACGGTGGGTTTTTTCTATTTTTTCCTGCTCTGTAAAGGATAATTTTGTTACCATCCGGATCAAGAAGATGAGCTTCACGCCATAGCCAGGGTTTGTCTTCTGGCTCACTTTCGAATACTACCCCTTTTTCTTTCAAGTTGTTCACCAGTTTGTCAAGACTGTCATTTTCAAAATACAATTGAACGCCAGAATCCTTAAGAATGTTATCAACCTTATGAATTGAAAAGGTAGAATCGCCATCAGGGCATTCAAACCTGACGTAATTCGGTAAGGCTTCTACGATTAACCGCAGGCCCAGCAATTCGTAAAAGGATTTGGCTCGGGCAACATCAATCGATGGTATGGTAACCTGATTCAGATTCACACCCTATGCTTTGGTCGTTTTAGCATCCTTATCAAAATATAAAGCAGGAATATGCTCAATAATGCAATAAAGGTAATGATGTACCAGGTATTCTCAAACCCGAATCGATCTATCAATTGCATCCCGGCATTATGGCCGCCTATATGTGCTATTGAAAATGAAATCGTATACCAGGCCATGTATTCGCCCTGGTTGCCCTTTCGGGCCCGATCGAAGGCAAAAGCGTTTGAAAATGGAAAAATTATCATTTCGCCAATGGTCATCAATAGCATTCCTATAATAAGAATGCCTACCCATCCCGTGAGGTTGAGAACAAGGAAACTTGCACCTACAAGGACGGCACCCATCAACATCAATTGTGCCTTTGAACGTCTTCCAGATTCCAACCATTTGATCAAGGGCATTTCCAGGATAAAAATGGTCAGGCCATTTAAACCCATCAGCAAACCGATCTCAAATTCCGTCAGAAAATGAACGTCCTTGTAATAAAGTGGAATGGTTGAGAAATACTGCAAAAAGATAATGCCGAACAGTGTCATTGCTACCAGAAACACGATAAAGGCCTTGTCCGTCTTTGGCGATACAGGGTTATCCACCTTGACTTCATCAAGCTGTTTACGCCTCTTCGGATTCAGCACTTGAATCAATACGATTGTAGCCAATATACATGTGATCCCATCTATCCAAAACAAGCCACTATAGCTCATCGTTGTGATGATCAAACCGCCAATGGCCGGTCCTGCTGAAAATCCCAGGTTAATGGCCAATCGGATCAAAGTAACCGACCTGGTCTTGTTTTCCGGTTTACTGTATGCACTCATGGCTACATAAATGGCCGGTCTGAAAGAATCTGCAACGGTCATCACAAGGAATATCCCTATACAGAGTTCCAGGAAGGTATTCAGATACTGCAAGCCAATAAAAAATACACCTGTAAGGAAAAGGCTTATGATCATCACCCTGTAAAAACCGAATTGATCGGTTAACTTACCTCCGATATACGACCCAACAACCGAACCCAGTCCAAATGCAGTCATCACCCATCCAACATTTGCAAGGCTGAATTCCAGGTCTTTGGTTAGATAAAGTGATAGGAATGGAATAACCATTGTTCCGGCCCTGTTGATCAAGGTGATCAGTGCGAGCCACCACACTTCTCTGGAAAGGCCCTTAAAGGTATTTATATAACTATTAAATAACCGTTTCACCGGGTTGAATGGGTTTATAATAAAAAAGTCCGACTTGCTAGCCGGACCTTCATATGGATTGAAATATTTTGGTTAATCACAATACAAATTTCGCCCGACACTGGTGATTCACCACTGCTGTTTGCTGATTAAGTATTGAGATAAAGGTTTTCATTTTTTACTATTTCGATTCAAAGCTATATAAAATTTTGATAAGTCGTATTTTTGAGCATGAAAAAAATTGCGTGCTTATTCGTTGTGATTCTTTGCCTGGTTTTTTCGGGCTGTGAAGATGGACGAATTCCGATCCAGGGCGAGACCGAATGGCAGGTTCAGCAAAATGCAATTATGAAAGATGCCTCTCGTTCACCATTAACAGAAGAGGACCGCCAGGCCTTTAAAGGACTGGATTTTTTCAAGTACAATTCGGATTTTGAAGTGATGGCCTACATGGAGCGCACCCCGGACAGCGATTATTTCAATATGTCAACCACAACCGGCGAGTTTTCCAAAGAAAGGATTTATGGTATTCTTCATTTTCAATTAAATGGCAAAGACTATGAACTCAATTTATATCAGGGCGAGGAAAATCTTAATACGCCAGGCTTCGAAAACTATTTGTTTCTGCCTTTTCTGGATGATACCAATGGCTTTGAAAGTTATGGCGGTGGCCGATACCTGGATCTGAGGATCCCGGAAGCCGATAGCATTGCCATCAATTTTAACAAGGCCTATAATCCGTACTGTGTTTATAACGAAAACTTTTCCTGCCCCATAACACCACGACAAAACTATCTCGATCTTCGCGTTGAGGCCGGGATGAAAAAATTTAAAAAAAACTGATTACCTGCTTAGCATTAGGCCAATAAACACAGCCCCAAGCCCAAGAGCAATGCTCCCTGCAGAATACAAGATCAGAAGGCCAAAATCACCATTTTTTAGAAACAAATGATTTTCAAAGGCGAATGCAGAAAAGGTGGTGAAACCACCACAGAATCCGGTGGCCAATAACAAGGTCTGATTTTGTGTGAGGCTTTGTTCCTTCATGGCGAATCCAAGAATAAGCCCAATTAGAAAACTTCCTGCTATATTGGCCAAAAGCGTTCCCCAGGGTAAAAAGGTTCCCGGTGTATTCAGGAATTTTGCCAACAGAAAACGAGCTGCACTGCCAAGTCCGCCTCCAAGAAATACCAATAGCAACTGCTTCATTTCTTATTGCTGATCTATGATTGGAATATAGATCTCTGTGCGCCAATCTGCTGGATTTGGAAACTCGCCCGGATCATTGGTGTAGATCTCAAACGGCTTTTCTTCAGACTGCGTTAATTTATTCGCAGCGACATAGGCCATTGCTTCTTCCCATGCTGCTCCCAAATTGGTGTAATTGCCGGTAAGGGAAGTCTTAAGCACTTTCATTTTAGGCATGTATCCGCATTGCACCTCGCTCCCTGGTGGTACGATCACCCGTTCCTGGACAGGAATGCCATTGCTCATGATCACGGTTCCATCTTCCATGTTCATATCGTGATAGACGGTAAGCGGCATACCGTTCTTCGGGATATTGTTCTGACCCATGAACATGCCTATGCTGCCGTATTGTTCACCCATTTTAGCACTGATATTGCTATTATCGGCATTGGTTGTTTTATAGAGGTAAAATCCACCTCCGTACTCCCTGATACCTTCAACAGAAACAACAAATTTATCCATACTTACTATAACTATACTATCCAATTTTTCGAGTCCACGTTCAAAATGCGGTGCGATCTGTTTCTCCATGCCACCCGATAAGGTTGCAAACGCCTTGAACATGAAAGGCAGGTCCTTGCCTGTAATGGTCCATTTAACCTCCGTACCCGAACCGTCCGTTGTTGGTATAAAATTCCAACTGATCTCCGATGGTGGAAAATCAGCAAATTGCATCTGTTGATTGATAAGCTCATTTTCCACTACGTCCAGGGTGGTCATGGTTCCAACCCCATCCTTATCTTCCCACTGATATGAACCACCGATGCCTTTAGTTTTTTCGGGTAGGGTAACTACCAGGTCCGGATCGGCCTCCACCCAGGAACTCCATTCGCTCCAGTTCTTATAGTCAACCACATTATCGTAAAGCACTGCTGACGGGGCCTTTATAGTACGCGAACGGGTGACCTCATAGCTATTTGGTTGAACCCCGATATATATGGCCAATCCGATGATCAGGATCAAAAGTATAAAGATTATGTACTTGAGCACTTTCATGATTTGAAGGAATATATTGATTGCTTCAAAGATAATGAAAACAGAAACATGCTTAGGCCAAATGAATGAAGAATGAAGGCCGATTTTGACGATAATCCGAGGAAAAATGAATCGCTAAATTCGAAAATCTGTATCTTTATTATGCTATTAATTTCGGAGGTGCCTCAGGCCGGTTGTTATTTCACCAGTGAAAAAAACCTTATTCTTCATCGTTTTGTTGTGCGGAGCAAGTTTCCAACTGTTTTCCCAGGAGACAGACCGTTTATCCCAATGGGATGAGAAAATGCGGGAGGGATATAGCTTGTTTCAAGCAGGTCAATACGATGCTTCTGTGAAATCTTACCAGGAAGCCTTAGACCTGGCCAATAATCCACCTAAGTTAAAAGACGAGTATCTCGATTCGTTAAATGCTCTTGCGTTCACGCTTTATCGAACTGATGATTTTGATGCATCCATTCCCCTTTTCAATGAGATCCTGGAGATTTATTCCAGTGCCGGACTGACAGAATCTGTGAGCTATGTGGAAGCCCTGCGTGCCTTGATCAGTGTTTATCATGCCATTCCCGACCTTAGAATGGCCGAGTCACTTACACCCGAATTGATTCGGCTCTCCAGGCAGGCATTTGCTGATTATAAGGATCGACTTGCTTCGGCATTACTTACTGCCTCAGAAACCTATGAATACTCAGGAGATTATGGTTCTGCTTTAATTGTTCAGGAAGACATTTTAAAGCTTTACATCGAACAATACGGCCAGGATCATATCTACGTGATGAACATGAAGGGGCGGATTGCTACAAACAGTGTTTATGCGGGTTCGTTTGATAAAGCCGAGCAAATAGTTGGTGAATTGTTAGCAATTGCAAAATCGAATCCGGGATCGGACCAGGAGATTTCTGCATTGATCTCCGCAGGGACCGTTTATCAAAATGTTCAGAAATATAAAGAAGCCATTACAGTACTGGAACGATTGATCGAATTGCTCAGACCACTGGGTACAGAAAACCATCGGTTTGTGACTAATCTCGGCCGATTGGTTTATAATTATAACTCGAATGGGCAGTACAAAATAGCCATGGAAAAGTCGCGGGAATTACTCGATTTGAGCTCAAGGGTATTTGGAGAGCAATCCGTTAATCATATGGCTAATCTATATGCTGCGGCCTTGGTTTATCAATCGAATTTGAAGTTTGAAGAGGCCGTTCCACTATTGCAAAAAACGCTGGATGTTTATGAAAATTTCTATGGTAAGGAACACGCAGCATATCTCAACAGTCTAAGCACTTTGGCTTCCATTTATAATTCGCTTAACGATTCGAATGCACTTTCACTGACCGATGAAATACTGAAACTGAACACTGTTCTAAATAAGAAAGGAACCGTGAGCTATAATTATAACCTGAATATCGTTACCGATATCTACAAATATTATGGCCAATTCAACAAGGCCATTCCCTTGCTCCAGGAACTGGTTTCGAATAGTGAAAGCGTGTATGGAAAGAATAGCCGTGAGTATGTGTTCAGCCTCAAATCTCTTGTGGATATGTTCGTTTATTCCGGGAATTTTGAACTGGCAGGAAATCTGGTGTCCGAATTGGAAACACTCTACAATTCCCTTTTTAAGGACAGCCCGGAGCTAGCAGAAGGCTATCTCTCAATTGGCAATGTATACATGAAATTGAATGACCATACTAAGGCCGAGCAATACATTGCTGAAGCCGTAAAGATCAGCGAACGATATTATGGAAAGGATCATGCCCGCTATGCCATTACGCTCTTTGATATGGCCATGCTGCATATGGGTACAAAGGATTTCAACAGAGCTCTTTCTGAATTAGAGGTTGTTAAGGTCATATATGGAAAGGCCTATGGTGAGTCCAGCAGGTATCACAGGAATGTTGTAAGCCTGATCAATGAAGCCAAAGTGGCCTTGATCGATTCAGGGGAATTAACAAGAGGCTCGGATGCTACTGATGAAACAGATGTTGCCGACACTTATACCTATCATGCGTTGATAATTGGTGTGGAGGAATACCCTGACGATCCTTCCATCGATCCCTTGAATTTCCCGATTTCCGATGGTTTGCAATTAAAGGAAGTCCTTGTTGACAACTATACCTTCAGGGAAGAGAATATCAGTCTTTTGAAAAACCCGACCCGAAAAAAGATCATAGATACTTTTAGAGGCATGATCAAAACGCTTGGTAATAAAGACCATCTCCTGATCTTTTACGCAGGTCATGGTGCCTATGATAATTTACTTGAGACAGGTTATTGGAAGCCATCAGACGCTACCAGTGACAGTGATGCCAATTGGTTGTCAAGAGATGACATTGTAAAATATTTAAGGGCAATGAAAACGAAACATACCCTTTTGATTAGCGACGCCTGTTTCAGCGGATCCATTTTCAGCTATAAACGTGTACGGGGCAACGAAGATAATTCCGAGAGAACATTAACAGCAACCCTTTCGGCAAATGGAAGGCATGCCATGACAAGTGCTTTGAATAAAGTAGTGCCTGACGATAGCCGCTTTATCGAACAATTGATAAGAAAATTACAAAACAACGAGAAAGACGTTCTGTTTTCACTTGATCTGTTCAATTCTATACGTGAGGCAGTGATCTGGAATACCGAGAACAATCCGCAATTTGGACCGATTGACGATACGAACCATGAAGGTGGAGAATTTGTTTTTATTAAACGAAAGACGAATTAACTAAGAAACTGTTTGATCGCAGCGATCATGAGTATGAACGAGATGAAAGCGATCAACACCCATACGCTACCCTTATAATATTTGTTATGCAGTTTCTTGTCTTTCCGATACGCTAGAATGAGGACCACGATAAAGGCTATCGCAAATAAAATCCCAAAAATTATCTGACCATCACTAAACATAAATGTGTATTTTTAATTCTTTCAATACCGGACAACGAATTTAAAAATAAAAATGCCAAATGCCATAGTTTTTGGAGCAAGTTCAGGAATAGGGCGTCAACTTTCGATATTTCTGGCAAATGACGGTTACCGGGTTGGCATTACGGCACGTCGCATCGAGAAGTTACACGAGCTGGAAGCAACTAATAAAGAGGCATTTAGGTCCTACCAGCTTGATGTTCAGAAACTGGAAGCTACACAGGCTGTATTCAAGGCTGCAGTACATGATCTGGGCGCTTTGGATCTGGTTGTTCATTGTTCCGGGATTGGGTATGAGAACCCGGATCTGCATTGGGAAAAAGAACTGGATACGGTGCGAACAAATGTCATAGCTACAACCTTGATCTATGACCTCACCTTCAATCTTTTTAAAGCGCAGGGATATGGCCATCTTGTTTCCATTTCGTCCATTGCCGCCCTTCGCGGAAACCGGCATTCGCCGGCCTATTTCGCGTCGAAAGCCTTTCAGGTGAATTACCTGGAATCTTTATACTTTAAAACCAAAGAAATCAAAGGAAGTAAAATTCACATTACCGATATTCGACCAGGTTATATCGATACCCGAATGGCCATAGGTGATGATAAGTTTTGGATGTCTTCTCTTGAAAAGGCAAGCAAACAAATCTACAAGGCCATTAAACGAAAAAAACGGCGTGTATATATTACCAAACGTTGGATTCTGATGTCCTGGGTACTCAAGATTGTACCATCATGGCTGCAACGCAAGGTGATGTGATGATTAAATTTGATAAATGATAAATAAAGAAGTCGATAGAAATGCAAGACAAGATTAAAGCTGTACAGGATTTTCATGATGCTTTCAAATTGGGATATAGCAAAACACCAATTGCCAGTTTGGGAACCGATAAGAATATGCTGCGGTACAAATTAATGCGAGAGGAAAACGAAGAATATTTGGATGCTGCTAACGATGGCGATCTGGCAGAAGTGGCAGATGCATTAGGCGATATGCTTTATATTCTTTGCGGAACCATCATAGAGCATGGTTTACAATACAAGATAGAAGAGGTGTTTGATGAGATCCAGAGAAGCAATATGAGCAAGTTGGGTGGTGATGGTGAACCCATTTACAGGGAAGACGGAAAAGTCCTGAAAGGACCTAACTACTTCAAACCGGATATTCAAGCGATTTTAGACAGCTGATCAGCATTAAACCTGGTAGCGCCAACCATGGGCATCTTCAGACTTATTATACTGAATGTCGGTTAATTTTTTCTTGAAGAAATCTGCATAGGAATCCTCGGTCTTTGGTAGATCGAATTCTTCACCCTTATGAGCAAACCCGACAATCGGGTTGACCACCGCAGCCGTTCCGGCTCCAAAGATCTCCTTTAAGCTACCATCCCTGGCAGCCGATTTGATCTCTGAAATACTGACGGACCTTACCTCGCATTCAATATTATTGTCTTTGGCTAGTTGAATCAGGCTTTTTCGCGTAACACCATCAAGTATCCTGTCATTTGTTGGTGCCGTGACCAATTTGTCATGAATCCTGAAAAATACATTCATCGTACCTGCCTCTTCAAGATACTCATGTTCTTTGGCATCTGTCCAGATAATCTGTTGATAGCCTTTTTCCTGGGCCAAATTCGTTGGATAGAACTGGCCGGCATAGTTACCTGCTGCCTTAGCATAGCCAACGCCACCGTCGGCAGCCCGACTGAATTTTTCGGCCACAATGACCCGTACTTCACCGGAATAATATGCTTTAGCCGGTGAGCAGATGATCATGAATTTATATTCCATGGAAGGTGATGCGGCTATAGCGGGTTCAGTGGCGATCAAAACGGGCCTGACGTAAAGGGAATTGCCAACGCCGTTCTTGATCCATTCCGAATCCAAATTCAATAAGGTCCTTAAGCCTTCAAAGAAATAGTCTTTTGGGAACTCAGGCATGGCCAGTCGCTTAGCCGACTTATTGATCCGCTCAAAGTTTTCAACCGGTCGAAACAACCAAATAGCTCCCAGATCATCCTTATAAGCCTTCATACCTTCAAAGACTGCCTGGCCATAATGAAATACACGAGCTGAAGGTTCAATTTGAAGAGGTGCATAAGGCCGTATAACAGGTGTTTCCCAGGCACCATTCTTGAAATCACATTCAAACATATGATCGGTAAATATCTTTCCGAATTCCAGGTGTTCAAAATCAACCTCGCCTACCCGAGATTCAGCAACTTTCTCAATGTCTATTTTGCACTTTGGCTCGTATATCATAACTATTGATTTCTGGGCAAATTTACACAATAAAGGCTTGATAAAAAACAATTAGATAATTTAAAAAAACCCTATCTTTATCACCCTAAAAAAGCAGTTAAAAAATGAAGAAAACACTTGTTTTATTGCTGATGTCACTGATGGTATTAGCCTGTAAGAAAGATCAAAAAAATACTGGCCAAACAGATATTAAACAAGAAGAAATAGCTTATGCTTCATTCGGTATGGAGATCATTGCCGACGATGCCCTTGCAGCAGATAGAATGGCAGTTCATTATGAAGGCATGGCAGTAGGTGATACCGTTCCTGCCAAAATGGTGGCTAAGGTAGAGGAGGTTTGCCAGGCAAAGGGTTGTTGGATGGTCCTAAAGCTTAATGATGATGAAGAGGTTATGGTGAGGTTCAAGGATTACGGTTTCTTTATGCCGAAGGATATTGCCGGTAAAGAAGTTGTGGTTAATGGGATTGCTTTTGTAAGTGAAATGTCTGTTGAAGAGCAGCGCCATTATGCTGAAGATAAAGGAGAAACCAAAGAGGCCATCGAAGCCATAACATCACCTAAAAAAACCTATTCTTTTGAGGCAGATGGTGTTTTGCTGAAACAATAATTTGAAGCGAACCATCATCACAACAGCCGACGGCTCGAAGACCATTCGACTTGAAGAATGGAACGAGCAATATCATTCGGTTCATGGAGCACTGCAGGAGTCGATGTATGTATTTATCGACCAGGGCTATAGACATGTGCTTTCTGCTCACAATCCCGGTACGACACAAATACTCGAGATCGGGCTTGGCACTGGCTTGAATGCCCTGCTTACTTTGATAGACTCCGACAAGAATAGCAATCGAGTTGAATATGTAGGTGTTGAGGCCTATCCACCTTCTTTGGAGGAGATCAAAGCATTGAATTATCCGGAGTTAACCGATGTTTCATATTCCGATAAATTTCTAAAACTCCACACTTCACTTTGGGAAGAACCAATCCGAATAAGTGAAGACTTTGTCTTAACGAAACATAAGATGCGCTTCTCTCAAATCAACTTTACAGATAGATTTGACCTGCTTTATTTCGATGCTTTTGGATACCGTGTTCAACCCGAACTGTGGTCGGAATCCATTTTCAAAATTATGAGACAGGCACTGAAACCGAAAGGTGTGTTGGTGACCTATTCTTCGAAGGGCGACGTGAGGCGAATTCTTGAACATCTTGGATTCTATGTTGAACGTCTGACAGGCCCTCCTGGAAAACGCCATATGTTAAGAGCAACCAAACAAATCCAAACAAGAACATAATACTGTGTTAAACCTTTTTTAATGCTCGTGATATTGATCCGCACAAGCCTTAATTTTGTACTCAGATGAAGAGAATTCTAGTCAGTGGTGCAACCGGCTTGATCGGTAAAAAGTTAGTCGAGGAATTGATCAGCAGCGGATATGCCGTAAACTTTCTAACGACCAGGCGTGAACAGGTTGAATCGCGTTTCAATTACCAGGGCTTTTATTGGAACCCGGCTGAAGGAGAGATCGATGAGCGCTGTTTTGAAGGGGTTTCGGCCATTATAAATTTAGCGGGAGCACCAATTGCGAAACGATGGACCAAGGCGTATAAGGAGACTATTATCAATAGCCGTACAGCTTCAATAAACTTGATTTACGATTCATTATCACGCTTGGGCGTAACAGTAGATCACTTCATTTCGGCGAGTGCAATTGGATATTACCCAGCGTCGGAAGTCAACTACTATGAAGAGTCTTATGTAAATAATGAACCTGACTATGTGGCCCATGTTGTTTCGGAATGGGAGGATGCCGCAGACCGTATAAGTGAACTGGATATTCCACTTGCTAAAGTTAGGATCGGATTGGTTTTATCTGAAGATGGAGGTGCCCTGGAAAAAATCGCAAAACCGATTAAGACTTTTGTCGGGTCGGTTCTGGGGACAGGAGATCAATGGCAGTCCTGGATCCATATCGATGACATCATCGGTATCTTCACCCATATCCTTGAAAATCGAATGACCGGGATTTACAATGCTGTTGCGCCGAATCCCGTCACCCATAAGGTACTGGTCAGGCAAATAGCCAAAACTTTGAGAAGACCACTGATCCTTCCCAAAGTACCAGTCTTTGCATTAAAGCTCTTACTCGGCGAAATGCATACCATTGTTACATCCGGGCAAAGGGTAAGTTCGAAGAAAATCGAAGCCAAAGGATATCACTTTAAATTCTACCAGTTAAAGGCTGCACTTGAAGATCTTCTAGGAAAATAAAAAACCCCGCCGGGAAGCAGGGTTCAATTTTATTTTTTTTACCAGCATTTAAGACTTTGAAGCCTTTAATGTGATTTTCAATTCGATATCGTCATTGATGAATTTATCGCCCAGATCATCAAAGAATGATTTTGATCCGTAACGTACGTCCCACTTCGATCTATCGATTGTAAAGGTTTCGCTGGTCAGTGTTACCACATCACCTTCGCTAGATACCGTTACAGGGAAAGTAATGTTGTTCTTCTTCTCTTTCATTGTGAGGTTCCCGGACAACATCATTTTACCTTCTTTTTCTTCAAAACCGGTAACTTCAAACGCTGCATTTGGATACTTTTCTACATCAAAGAAATCTGCACTCTTCAAATGCCCTACTAATTTGGCATTACCTTCTTTGTCGACAGGAATATCAAGATCAACAATACTCTTCATATCGATAAGGAATGAGCCACTTTCAATCTTGCCATCCTTTAAAGTCATAACGCCACTTTCTACGTTTATGGTTCCATTATGGGTTCCAGTTGGTTTAAACCCTTTCCATTCAATGGTGGATTCACTGATATTGGCCATATACTTTGCTGAGCCGGAATCGGCGTTAACAGCCTCTGTGGCATCGGTTGTAGCTGCTTCTTCAGCTTTCTTTTTGCAACCTATAACCGCTGCGGATAATGCTAAAACCAGCATTAGATTCAGAACTTTTCGATTCATGTCATTAATGTTTATTGATTTTCGGCCAAAAATAATCCAATCAATTCAGAATTCTGTTAAAAAAAGTGCAAATTTTCTTTGTGACATTTTGACATTTTTGGGATAATGGCAGTACTTTTGCCAATCAAATTCAAAGATCGTAAAATATTTGTTGAAATTTCAATTGACTTATGGCGAAGAAAACCAAGACAGAGGAGACCGTTGAAGAGCAACTAAAAACTGAAGGCCAAGATACAGGCCAGGTTGAGGATTCAACGAAGGAGAAACTTGAGACCGTTTCAGCCGAAGAGCAGCTAGAGATCGATCTTCAAAATGAGAAAGATAAGTTTCTAAGGCTATTTGCCGAATTCGAAAACTACAAGAGAAGGACTTCGAAAGAGCGCATCGAATTATTCAAAACAGCCAGTGAGGATGTCATGATGGCCTTATTGCCCATATTGGATGATTTTGACAGGGCCTATTCCGAGATCTCCAAAACGAATGAAAAAGAATTGCTCAAAGGGGTGGAACTCATCAGCAGCAAATTGAAAGATACACTCAAGTTGAAGGGCTTGAAGGAAGTAGAAGTAAATGTTGGAGATGCTTTCAACGCTGACGATCATGAGGCAGTGACCCAGATCCCTGCACCTTCTGAAGACCTCAAAGGTAAGATCATCGATATCATTGAAAAGGGATATTCACTTGGAGATAAAGTGATACGATTCCCAAAAGTGGTGATCGGCCAATAAACGTTAAAAATGGCGAAGCAAGACTATTATGACATATTAGGAGTTAACAGATCGGCATCGGCCGATGAGATCAAAAAGGCATATCGGAAGAAGGCGTTGAAGTTCCATCCCGATAAGAACCCGGGCGACCAGGAAGCTGAAGAAAAATTCAAACATGCTGCAGAGGCCTATGAGGTACTAAGCGATCCGGATAAGAAATCCAGGTATGATCAATTTGGTCATGCCGCCTTCGATGGAGCCGGTGGATTTGGAGGTGGAATGAATATGGAGGATATTTTCAGCCAGTTTGGTGACATCTTCGGAAGTGCTTTTGGTGGTGGCTTCTCTGGCTTTGGCGGTTCAAGGCAACGTGTGGTCAAAGGGAGCAATCTTCGCATCAAAGTAAAACTCAGCCTTGAGGAAATAGCTAATGGAATTGAGAAAAAGGTCAAGGTTAAACGAAAGGTCAAAGCTCCGGACACAACTTATAAAACTTGCCCTACCTGCCATGGAACAGGACAGATAACACGAGTTACCAATACTATATTGGGTAGGATGCAAACAGCTTCTACTTGTAATGCTTGTGGAGGCACGGGTCAGACCATTCAGTCCAAGCCTAGCGGTTCTGATGCTTATGGCATGATTTCAGAAGAAGAAACGGTTTCCATTAAGATACCGGCCGGGGTTGTTGAAGGTATGCAACTCAAGGTTACAGGTAAAGGGAATGAGGCTCCGGGTCAGGGCATAAGTGGTGACCTTTTGGTTGTCATTTCAGAATTACCTCATAAAACACTTCAGCGTGAAGGGGATAATTTACATTTCGACCTTTATGTAAGCATGCCCGATGCCGTACTTGGTGCTTCAAAAGAGATAGATACCGTAACCGGGAAAGTCCGAATCAAAGTAGAACCGGGTGTGCAGTCAGGCAAAATTTTAAGGCTTCGTGGCAAAGGAATACCAAGCTTGAACAGATATGGGCGAGGTGACCTTCTTGTTCATATAAATGTGTGGACTCCAAAGACTTTAAATAAAGAGCAAAAGGCCTTCTTTGAAACCATGCAGGAAGACGAACATTTTGAACCAAAACCGGCCTCAAGCGACAAAAGTTTCTTCGAAAAAGTCAAGGATATGTTCTCTTGACAAAATCGCTGTGAACACCTGATTTTCCAGTTAAAATCGAGTTAAATGTTCAAAAAGATATTCCCGATTTATCTGCTGGTTTAATAAAAAAAGTTATATTTGATCATCACTAATGTGTGTTAGTGGTAATTTTTCTTTTTCATAGCAATTTTTCCCATCCTTAATCCTTTTAAGGGTGGGTTTTGTTTTTTGTTCCAATTCCTTTAAAATTGGTTTAATTTGGCATAACATTTAATATCTTTGCTGGACTTATTTTAGACAAGATCTATTCTCATGAACCATTTGTTGGTAACCGATTCAGTATCAAAAAATTTTGGTGATTTCCGAGCCTTGAACGAGGTATCTATAAGCGTACCAACTGGCAGTATTTTTGGGCTTTTAGGTCCGAATGGTGCCGGAAAGACAACCCTTATCCGGATCATCAACCAAATTACAATGCCAGATAGCGGTCATGTTCTTTTGGACGGGCAGCCCTTAATTCCTGATCACATTCGGGATATCGGGTATCTTCCAGAGGAAAGAGGCCTTTATAAATCCATGAAAGTGGGTGAGCAGGCCCTGTACCTGGCGCAATTGAAAGGGTTGAGCAAAGGAGAAGCCAAAAAACGACTTAAAATGTGGTTCGAAAGGCTTGAAATTGGAGATTGGTGGAACAAGAAGATCCAGGAATTATCCAAAGGGATGGCTCAGAAAATACAGTTCGTCGTGACCGTGCTTCATGAACCCAAGTTGCTTATTTTTGATGAGCCTTTTTCGGGATTTGACCCCATTAATGCCAACCTGATCAAAGATGAGATCCTGAATTTAAGAAATGACGGTGCAACCGTAATCTTTTCAACCCATCGCATGGAATCTGTCGAAGAACTCTGCGATGACATAGCTCTTCTTGATAAGGCAAACAAAATTTTAGAAGGAAAACTCGAAGATATCAAGCGACAATATAAAACCAATACCTTCGAAGTAGGTTTGGATACGGATAACGAAGTGGTCTTAAGACGATTGATTCAGGAAAAATTTGAAGTGTCTGAAGCCGATTTCAAATCTCTTGATGATGACCTTAAACTCAACATAAAGATTCAAAATGGTGAGCAATCTAATGACCTTTTAAGTTTCCTTACCAGTCATGCGCGGGTGAACCATTTCAATGAGCTGATCCCAACAGCAAGTGACATTTTTATTCAAACCGTAAACAAGAATTAAGCATGAATCATATCGGCCTGGTTATAAAAAGGGAGTACTTGACTAAAGTTCGGAACAGGGCTTTTATCATCATGACGATTCTTAGTCCTATCATTCTCATTGCTTTATTTGCTGTAGTGGCCTACCTGTCCCAGCTGAACAGTAGCAGGGAACGCACGATTTCTGTTTTGGACGAATCTGGTTTGCTAACCGATGTACTTGAAAGCAAGGACAATCTCACTTATGTGTTTCTGCCTGTGATGGATCTTGAAGAAGCCAAAGAAAAAGTTGAGCAAGAGGGTCAATACGGATTGTTGCATATTGAAGACCATCCCGATATCGAACAAATTGCCAAGAGCATTAAATTCTATTCTGAAGATTCGCCTTCCTTGCCCCTGATCGCAGGCCTGGAAAGTAAATTGGAACGTAAACTGACCGATCTGAAACTTCAGAGGGAGGGCGTTGACACTGCCAAATTAAAGGCTTCTGAAACAAGAATTGACATCACTCAGGAAAGCTTTCTTGGTGAAAAGACATCGAAAATGGACAACGTGATCAAACTGGCCTTCGGTGGTTTTGCAGGCTATCTCTTGTTCATGTTTATAATTATCTATGGCAATATGATCATGCGCTCGGTGATCGAGGAAAAAACAAGTCGGATCATTGAAGTCATTATTTCATCTGTTAAACCCATTCAATTATTGATGGGCAAAATCATTGGCACATCACTAGCCGGGATTACTCAATTTGTGATCTGGGTTATCCTTGGATCGGTGATGCTCCTTGTAGTTTCGGCCATCTTCGGGTTGGATTTTGGGGCAGTACAATCACCACAGCAGCAAATGGTTGAACAAGCTTTACAGACGCCAGAGGCACAGGTAGGTGTTCAAGCTCTTATGACCAGTATTTATAATTTACCCCTGGTCAATCTAACCATCGCATTTATACTATTCTTTATTGGCGGTTATTTGTTATACAGCTCATTGTATGCTGCTATTGGAGCGGCGGTTGATAATGAAACCGATACCCAACAATTCATGATGCCTATTTTGATCCCATTGATACTTGCGGTTTATGTTGGGGTATTTACGGTCATTGAAGATCCGCATGGGACGGTTTCAACCGTTTTTTCGTTCATTCCATTCACTTCGCCGGTGGTTATGTTGATGCGAATACCTTTTGGTGTACCTGTTTGGCAACAATTGATATCTTTGTTGTTGCTGTTAGGGACCTTTCTGTTTACCGTTTGGTTTGCCGCCAAAATATACAGGGTCGGAATTCTCATGTACGGTAAGAAAGCGAGTTATAAGGAATTGTTTAAATGGTTGAAATATTAGATAGATGGAAAAATTAAAGGAGATACTAAATTTCCAAATTTCCTTTAGTGAGGATATTTTCCTTACTGTAAAAAGTCTGCTCATAGTTCTTTTGGCGATTATTTTATCCGGGTGGATCCTAAATATTCTAAGACGGATTCTCACCAGGAAATTGCCGAAGGAGGATAAGTTGAAATTTGTAACCGTTTTTAGCTTTTTGAAATGGTTTGTCTACTTGCTCATTCTCCTGTTAACCTTGCAGGCTTCCGGCGTTAAACTTACAGCCGTCTTTGCTGCCTCTGCCGCCTTATTGATCGGTATTGGACTGGCATTGCAAACTTTCTTTCAGGATATTATCTCGGGAATTTTCATTTTAGTGGACCAGTCCGTGCACGTTGGCGATATTATTGAGATTAACGATAAAGTTGGACGTGTTGAAGTGATCAACCTGAGAACAACAAGGGCCGTGACCATCGATAACAAAACCCTGATCATTCCCAATCATCTTTATTTGACGAATACGCTGTTTAACTGGACTCAGAATGGGACGATCACTAGGGAAAGTATCAACGTGGGAGTGGCCTATGGAAGTGATGTTGAATTGGTAAAAAAACTGTTGACACAAGCTGCCAACGAACACCCAAAGGTGCTTAAATTCCCACCTCCGCTTGTCTTGTTCACCGACTTTGGAGATAGTTCCCTTGATTTCAGATTAGTAGTAACCCTTGATAATAGTTTTGAGGCGATTATCCCCAAGAGTGAACTGCGATTTAAGGTGAACCAGTTGTTTGCTGAGAATGATGTTACCATCCCGTTCCCGCAACGCGATGTGCACCTTTATACGAAACCAGAATAAAATATGTCTAAAATTTTGATCATTGAAGACGAAGCAGCCATTCGTCGTGTACTTACAAAAATACTTACCGAAGAGAATGATGCCTATGAAGTGGATGAGGCTGGCGATGGATTGGAAGGTATAGAGAAGATAAAGAACGAGGATTTTGGCTTGGTCTTGTGTGATATTAAAATGCCGAAAATGGATGGCGTTGAGGTACTTGAGGCTGTTAAGAAAATAAAACCTGAAATCCCAGTTGTTATGATCTCGGGCCATGGCGATCTGGACACAGCGGTAAATACCATGCGGCTTGGCGCCTTTGATTATATCTCTAAACCCCCTGATTTAAATAGGCTTTTGAATACCGTCCGCAACGCATTGGACAGAAAGGAACTAGTCGTTGAAAACAAATTGCTGAAGAAGAAGGTCAGCAAGAATTTTGAAATGATCGGTGAAAGTAAAGGCATTGTTCAGATCAAAGAAATGATCGAAAAAGTAGCACCAACAGACGCGCGGGTTCTGATAACCGGAGCAAACGGAACCGGAAAAGAATTGGTTGCCCACTGGCTGCATCAGAAGAGTGCCCGGTCTGGTGGCCCGATGATCGAAGTGAACTGTGCGGCCATTCCAAGTGAACTTATAGAAAGTGAATTATTCGGTCATGTAAAAGGTGCTTTTACCAGTGCCAATAAGGACAGGGCGGGAAAATTTGAGGCCGCCAATGGAGGTACGATTTTCCTGGATGAGGTAGGGGATATGAGTCTTTCGGCTCAGGCCAAAGTGCTTCGTGCTTTACAGGAAAGCCGAATTTCGAGGGTAGGTAGCGACAAAGACATTAAAGTAGATGTACGTGTGATCGCTGCTACAAACAAGGACTTGCAAAAAGAAATAAGTGAAGGCAAATTCAGGGAGGACCTGTATCATCGCCTGGCTGTTATCCTCATCCAGGTACCGGAATTGAACGATCGCCGGGATGATATCCCGCTGTTGATCGAGCACTTTTCGGAAAAGATTGCAAGTGAGCAAGGCATTTCTAAGAAGGCCTTTTCTGCAAAAGCGTTAAAACTGCTGAAGGAATATAACTGGACCGGGAATATCCGTGAATTGCGTAACGTAGTTGAACGCCTTATTATCCTGGGTGGTGAAGAGGTTACCGAGAAAGATGTAAAGCTATTCGCTTCAAAATAAAAAACCGCAACTTTCATTGCGGCTTTATTTCTTTTAATTCTGAACGGTCATCGCACCTTTTTTCAGCACACAACCATCGAGCTTGCTGACGTACATTTCTGAAAGCTTCCTGATGATTTCCAGATAATGTTTCTTGATATCATTATAAGATTTAGAAAATGGCTTTTCCAGGTAGTTGAAATCGTCATCAATTCTGGAGTTACAATCACAAATACGCAATGCATCGTTATACGACTTGATGTTTGAAGCAATGGCTGTCTCATAGTTTGTGATCAGTATCTCCTTTTGAACGCGGACTTCTCTTTGCTTCTGTTCGGCCAACTTTAATTTGAGTTCTTCCTGTTTCAATTCCAATTCGAGTTGCTTTTGCTTGAGTTGGGCTTGTTCCATCTCCAGGTCAAGCATTTCTTCTTCATCAAGGCTAATTTGGTTGCAATTATCCAATTCGCCTATCGCCTCTCGTGCATATTCGCGTGCCCGTTTCACGAAGAACCGGCCATCTTCATAGGTTTCTGCGGGATCAACTTTTGTAAGCAGATCAATGGCATTGCTGGATGCAGCGTGCACGGGCTCACATCCGCATTTTTTCAGAACCGGTTTGGCACGCTTGAAAGCTTCAAGCGAGCGGTGTGCAAAATATTTGAGGTCAGATATATTGTTTGAGTCGTATGCCGATTTCACATGGGAATAAGCATAGTTCATATCCGAATCGGCTTCGGAACAATTGGTCTGGGCTTGCAAATTGAGGGAAAACAGCAGGATTAACAGAAAAATGTAGTAATTTTTCATAATATTTGGGGTTTATCGTTAAGTAGGTGCTCCAAATATATAACAATTAAGTACTTAAAATTACCACCTTAACACTTTTTTCAAGAATTCTCTAGACCAGTTTACAACATAACATTCTGATATGAAGCAAATTAACATTGATGACTACAAAATAACCGAACCCTTTAAATTAGCTGACAAACCAACAAAAATCAACCTCGGAGCCGGTGGTAAAGCCATTAGAAAAGCATTACGGGCTACCAGGAAAGATCTTGGGGATTTCCAAAATATTATCTATGCGCATGGTAAGTATTCGGTGTTGGTTTGTTTGCAAGGCATGGATACGTCGGGAAAAGACAGTCTGATCAGGGAAGTCTTTAAAGATTTTAATTCCAGTGCTGTCGTTGTTCACAGTTTTAAAGTACCAACTCCTAAGGAATTGGATCACGATTACATTTGGCGTCATTATATAGCATTACCAGCAAGAGGCAAGGTGGGAATCTTTAACCGAACCCATTATGAGAATGTTTTGGTTACCCGGGTTCATCCGGGATATATCCTCGGAGAGAATATTCCGGGCGTGGAAACCATAGAAGATGTAAATGAGAAGTTCTGGGACAAGCGCTTTGAGCAGATCAATAATTTTGAAAAGCACATAGCCGAAAATGGGACTATCATTTTCAAGATCTATCTGAACCTATCCAAAGAAGAACAAAAATTCAGGTTGCTACGTCGGTTAAGGCTGGAAGAAAAAAATTGGAAATTTTCGGCAGGTGACCTCAAGGAACGCAAATTATGGGATAAGTATATGGACTGTTATGAAGAAGCGATCAACAGGACGTCCAAACCCCATGCACCCTGGTATGTAGTCCCGGCCGACGATAAGCCAACAGCTCGCCTGATCGTTGCAAAAATACTTTATGAGACATTGATCACATACACCGATATCGATGAACCTGAATTGGATGATGAGCTGAAGGCCAATATCGAATTGTACAAACAACAACTCGAATCGGAATGATTAAACCTTTTTAATCTTTTACCGTCCAATTACCAACGTTAAAACAAACTACGTTAAAACGTTTATTCATGCAATGATGAATCCCGGTTCCTGTAATAATGAACCGGGTTTTTTTATGAATTCTTTTTGAAACCTTTAAAACCATAAATAGTATATTTAGCTTTTAATGCCTGATATGAGACTATACTTGCTATTGACTATACTTGGACTTTCTGTCCAAATCGGCGCTCAGACTGATGCCGAGATGATCAAGAAAATATATGATGAATCCCTTACCAATGGTAAAAGTTACGCCTGGCTGGATCACCTGTCTAATCAGATCGGTGGACGCCTTTCAGGTTCACTAAATGCCCAAAGAGCTGTTGAATATACCAAAGCTGAGCTTGATAGTTTGGGCCTTGACAGGGTCTGGTTACAGCCCGTAATGGTTCCGAAGTGGGTGAGAGGAACTCCCGAATTTTCTTATATCGAAATTGAACCAGGAGAAACTGTCCCCGTCAATATTTGTGCTCTTGGGGGTTCGGTCGCTACACCTCTGGAAGGTATAAAAGCCGAATTGATTGAAGTGCAGGGCATTGAAGACCTGCAAACAAAGGGAAGGGAAGCAGTGGAAGGAAAGATCGTCTTTTATAACAGGCCTATGGACCCCACCCTGATCAACACCTTTAGTTCTTACAGCGGTTGTGTGGATCAGAGATACGCCGGTGCCAAGGAAGCTGGAAAGCTTGGAGCTCTGGGCGTGATCGTCCGTTCCATGACACTAAGCCAGGATGATCTTCCACATACAGGAAGTATGTCATATGGCGATATTCCTGTTAACCAACGCATTCCTTCAGCAGCCATCAGTACGAATCATGCTGATCTTTTAAGCAGCATGATCAAATTGGATTCGGAGGTAAAATTATTTTTCAAACAGAATTGCCGACAACTGCGCGATGTGCAATCGTATAATGTTATCGGAGAGATAAGAGGGAGTGAATTCCCTAATGAGATCATCACGGTAGGAGGGCACCTCGACTCCTGGGATCTTGGTGACGGAGCACACGACGATGGCGCTGGCTGCGTTCAATCTATGGATGTTATCAGGCTTTATAAGGAATTGGGAATTCGTCCGAAACGAACCCTTAGAGTCGTGCTATTCATGAATGAGGAAAATGGACTGCGAGGAGCAAGGAAATATGCTGAAGTAGCAAAGAGCAAAGGTGAAAATCACGTTTTCGCCCTGGAAAGCGATGCCGGTGGATTTACGCCACGAGGTTTTTCATTTGATTGTAGCGATTCCAATTTTGAACAGGTAATGGCCTGGAAATCGTTGTTTGAGCCTTACCTGATCCATGCCTTTGTTAGAGGCGGAAGTGGTGCCGATGTAGGCCCTCTAAAGGCCAACAATAATGTTCTGGCCGGACTGCGACCGGATACTCAACGCTATTTTGACCACCATCATGCCGCCAGCGATACTTTCGATGCCGTTAACAAGAGGGAACTCGAATTGGGTGCAGCTACAATGACCGCATTGGTATACCTCGTTGATAAATATGGTTTCAACCAGATCAATACACAACAGCAACTCAAAGATTAATATGAAACGTACAGTATTCACCTTAACGCTTTTATTCGGAATGACAATAGGAACAGCACAAAACGACGATCTTCCTTATTACGAGATACCGGACTACCCTGAGAAATTTACAGATTGTACCGTGGCTGCCAGAATGATCGATGGGCTCGGATTTCGGTATTATTGGGCAACAGAAGGGCTTACAGAGCAAGATCTGAAATATAAACCGAGTGAATCCGGCAGAAGTACCGATGAAACATTGGACCATCTTTATGGTCTGTCTGAATTTATCAAGAAAACTACCTTAAAGCAACCGATAACCGGAGGTAGTGAGATCGAGATGACCTTTGAAGAAAAACGGGCACAGACCCTGAGAAATTTTAAAACCGCTGCCGATGTTCTTCGGAATAGCTCAGACCTGTCGCAGTTCAAGATCAAAATCGAGCGTGATGGAAATACAAGTGAATTTCCATTCTGGAATAATATTAATGGACCTATTGCCGATGCCATTTGGCATTGCGGACAAGTGGTGGTCCTTCGAAGAGCTTCAGGGAATCCTTTTAATTCCAAGGCAAGTGTATTTACGGGGAAAGTGAGAAATTAATTAAGCGTAGTTCGGACTGAATTACCATCAATCTTAAAACAAATCATATGAAAACTAAATTACTTGTACTGACAGCCCTGATCTTGTTAGCCACTGAAATCGATGCACAGAATTATAAGATCGATGAAGGACATAGTAGTGTCCAGATCAAAGTGGAACGCTTCGGCGTTGTGGATGTGGTTGGCCGCTTTAAAGATGTCAAAGGAGCCATTTCATATAATCCTGAGGATATTGCCAGTACTTCAGCTTCGTCAGTAATCCAGGTCGATAGTTATGATGCCAACAACAAAGGTGGAGAAGAAGCCGTAAAAAGCATGGCTTTCCTCGATGCTGCCAACTATCCTGAAATCTCTTTTAAGTCTAAAAAAGCCATGTCTAAGGACGGACAGAATTACCTGGTTGGGGATCTTACCATTCATGGTGTGACCAACCAGATAGAATTACCTTATACCATAAAAGGACCGCTTATGGACCTGGCCTCACAGAAGCAATCCATCGCATTTCTTGCTGAGATAACGATCAACCGACAAGACTATGGTGTTAAATTTGACAGGGCTTTGCCAAATGGCACAAAATTGGTTGCGGATGAGGTTGATATAACCTTAACCATTTTGGCAATTGCTGAATAGAAAGCAAACATACAATGTGGTAATATTATTGGGGATTTTAATTAATCCCCTTTTTTTGCTCGCACAAAATGGAACCTACGTGATCAATACCGAGAGATCCACAATAGGTTTCAAGGTTACCCATCTTGGAGCATTCAGAGTTGAAGGGGATTTCGACAAGTTTTCAGGTGAGATGGTATTCCAAAATGATGAAGTGGATGTCATCAGGTGTATAATTGACGTTGGCAGCATTAACACCAACAACGACGAGCGCGATGGCATACTCCGATCCGAACCCTATTTCGATATTGAAAATTTCCCGGAAATCATTTACTGGGCCGACAATCTGTCAAAAGAATCGCAGGGTCCAAGCCTTCACGGGCGATTAAAGATTAAGAACGAGGAGAATTATTTAAGCTTCCCCGTCGAACTGGATTATGATAAAATCAAGGACGAAATTACTCTTAATGCGGAGACCGAGATCAGCAGGAAATTCTATAAACTGATCTTTGGCTCCATGAATAGCCTAATTGGCGATACCGTGAGTATCAGTCTTTCAATCATTGCCTTAAATCGATGATCACTGCTGGTCCACAAATCGTCCTTCTGTCAAAACCTCTATGCGTTGCGTATTGGCTTTGACATCTTCTTCATAAAACCAGGCAGTACGCATTTCCTTTTTAGAGAATAATTCCAACTGATCGCCATTATTGGGTGAATCCTTTTGGGTTGAATTACCATAACTCAAGAGTACTTTGGCATTTACCTTATCCCCAAATTCAATGACACCAACCCAGCTATCACCGCCACCCACGTATAAATTATTTTCATCACCTCCTCCTGGCCAGGCTACTCGAAATACACCGAGGCCGCCATGAATACCGTTGGCCGGAAGATTCTTGCCATTATACCTGATGCGATAATAATCGCCCCATGGTGTATCCAGTGCTCCGAATTTCGTTTCGATCTCGATGGCAGCACGTTCGAGTAATTCTACAGCTCGTGCGGGATCTGCGATGCCGTCAGGTGTGGATTCCGGTTGATTTATATCCCATCCCTGGCTGTAATTGGAATTGCGCCATACATTGAACTTGTTGGCCCAATTGTAAAACAGAAGCATGCCTTTACTATCGGCATTAGCTTCCCTGTCCCAGGATTCTAAAACAGCCTTGGCTTCTTCTGCTTTTTCTGAATTTGAAGCATCAACAGCTGCAAAAAGATCGTCCAATATTCGATCAGCAAATTCAAGCCGGGTTGATAGTTTATAGTCCACCAATTCTTCAAAAGTGATAGATTCGTCTTCCATTAACATTCTGGCCGACCGTTGTGGCCTGAAAGCCATGTATTTAGGTGCCATATAATCTGGGAAGGCTCCCGGATCAAGAGTCATCGGAATGGTACTTGTCCAGGGTGGATCGTTGGCATTCTGTAGCCAACCGCCGGTTGGATTTTTGACTTTGGGCAAGTCTTCGTATGCGTGTACTTCGGTCCAGATATCGGCCGATTTACCGCCTGGAATGATCCTGTTCCAATAAGACCAGGCATCTTCACTGCGTTTTGGTACCAGTCCATTGAATAGATAAAATATCTCTCCTTCCTTGTCGGCGTACATTACATTCCAAAAAGGTATCTGTGCCATTTTAAGGGCCGATTCGAACTCATCAAAATTTGTGCTGTTCAACATTTTCCACCATTGCAGGAACATATTAGGCCGGTCCATACCAACCATCCGAATTGCCAAGGCTTTGCCATCTTTTTGACTGACCACAGGACCGTGCTCGGTTCTCATAACCGGTATTTCCTGTTCGACCAGGGATCCATCTTCTTGTTTGATCTTGATGGTTACACTGCTGGTTTCAAATTCACGTCGCTCTCCATCGAGCAGATAACCGCCGTCTTGAATCTCCAACTCATAGGTATCGGCATTATCAATGGTATTATCGGTATGGCTCCATCCAAGATGTTCATTAAATCCTATAGCAATTCCGGGAAGACCAACTAAATTGGCACCATACATGTTCTTGCCATTCAGCTTAAGATGAAATTCTGTAAACAGGAATTCATCCCACCATGGCAAATGCGGGTTTTGAACAAGCATAGCCTTACCAGATGCCGAACGTTTTGGCCCAATGGCATAGGTATTCGATCCCATATCTGGCCATTGCTGAACGCGTCCGAGGTCTTCACCGCCGATAAAGCGTGTAAAGACTATGTACATACCATGCATATTGACATCCTTAGTTGTAAATGGGAGAACCATACGATTATCTTCTTCTATGGCCTCGGGGAAGGCTTCGGCATAGGCATTGAGTCCTTTTACAAATGATTCGTAGATGGTTCTTAATTCCGGGTCTTGCTGAGCCAACCAATCATCGGCCAACTGGTCAAAGCCCATGATACCGATCAACATATCGTTTTCCAATTTCCCTTGACCCCAGTATTCTGCACCTCGACCCCTGGAAGTACCATAAAGTTGGGCGATCAGATTCGCATGGTTATGCATTTGAGCCCAGCCCTGGGCAAAGAAAAGATCCTCTAATGATTGAGAAGAAATATGAGGCACACCATAGGTATCCCAGGCAATTTGCGCGGGTTGGGATTCATTAGAACTACATCCGAATGACAAACTGATAAGGGCAGTCAAAAGGGAAAGTTTGAAGAATTTCATTATTCGTTTTGTTTAATTGTTGAGCAAGTTACTAATTTATTTCAGGTGGTTTGGAGAATCTGTTCTCGAGGATCATTACGGTAATTATCCCTAGCATATAAGCAACCAGATCGGTATAACTAAATGTATTACCCAGCACTACATTCGCTATAGGATTATGATTCCAATTAAGGGCTTCTAATAGATCAAAATATTGTCCGATCTCAACAAGTGTTGAAAAAACCAGTACTATCCAGGCCGCAACCAGGGGTTTGATATTGAAAAAACTCTTGATAAGGCAATAAACCATGATCACAGCCAAAAAATCACCTAACGTATGCCGCACAAAGCCGGATTTTATCAAAGTTGCAATGCCAACTTCGATGGTTAGGAGCACCAGGAACTTAAGAAAGTATGATCTGTTAAATGCCATAAGCAGCATCGAAAATACAAATTCAAATCAAGAATTGAATGTACTGAGTAAAATCATAGAATAAGTGGTAACTTATAGGGAACTTTAAAGTTTAGACTATTTTAATTCAAACATAAACGTTATGAATCCGTATACCTTATTCACAGTTATTTTTATCGTATTCATTTTTTTGGGCATTCGAATTGTCTTTGAATACAAGCGCGCACTTAAATTCCGATTTGGGAAATATGTCAAAACCTTAAATCCGGGATTCAGATGGATTATTCCAGTAGTAGAAACCATTCAGATCGTTGATATTCGAGTCATAACTATAAACATCGCCTCCCAGGAAGTGATGACCGAAGACAATGTACCATGTAGTATTGACGGAGTGGTCTTCTTTAAAATAGTGGATCCGGAAAAGGCAGTACTTGAAGTAGAGGAGTATGATTTTGCCATTACCCAGTTGTCTCAGGCCGCCCTGAGAGATGTTTGTGGTAAGGTGGAATTGGACACCATTTTATCCCGAAGGGAAGAAATAGGAAATAATATTAAGGAAATCGTTGAGATAGCCACTCGCGATTGGGGAATCGATATTTTAGATGTGAAGATCAAGGATATCCAGTTGCCGGAAAACATGAGGCGTATGATGGCAAATCAAGCTGAAGCAGAGCGATCAAGGCGTGCCCGAATAATCCTTGCAGAAGCCGAAAACCAGGCTGCAGGCAAGTTACTCGAGGCTGGTAAAAAGATCGATCAGTCACCTTCGGCCATCAAGCTACGGTTGTATCAGACCTTGTCGAATATTGCGGCCGAGAAGAATTCAACGATCTTATTCCCATTTCCTGAGGAAGTCCTTCCACGGAACGAAAAACAAAAGTTGGAGAGCTGATGTGACTTTTGGAAGTTTAGTGTGTCAAAATTAATGAACAAAATTTTGTAACTTTTGTCGACTAATTAATCCTACAACATGAAAAATATATTTTCCCTACTTTTTCTGGCCGTATTGTTTATTGGCTGCAATCAAACAAAAGAGTCCGAATTTACGGATCCCAACGAACTTGCGATGTATGAAACGTTTAAGCGCAATTCAGAAACGGTGGTCAATTACCTCAATAGTTGGGCGCAAGAAAATGTGGATTACTCGATCTATTCTGAGAGTAATTTTTGGTACCGGGAAACGGCATTCGGTTCTCCCTCCGATTCCGCAAATCTTGAAGAATTGATGGTCAATGATAAGGAACTTTGGGCCAACTATAATTTTAAGCTGCTTACGGAGCCACCAAATCTGTTACCTGGTGTTGATGCTGAGACCAAGCGACTGGATGGGTCTGTCCGTCATTACATCGATTGGGAGGTAACGCGTCCGGCTACAGATACAACCGATGAAAAGGTAGGTGTAATCAAGATCTATGAATCCTTCGATTTCGATGAAGCAGGTAAGATCAGTTTTCAACAGGTTTATGGTGATTTTGGTGGATTGATGCAGTTTTTGCAATCGGAAAAGAAATAAGTCCTATATCGCATGTAATGGTAAAGGTTTTTCTATTACGCAAAGGGTATTGATCTATTTTTCTTAAAAACTTAATTATATTAAATTTAACTGTCAGGTCGAGCGGAGTCGAGACCTATTGAACCCTTTATATTTTTGAATGCGATTGGTTTCTGCATTGCCTTCCATCTGCGGTGATTGATATAATATTCTGAAGAATTTGATCAAAGGATAAATTAGCCAACAATCAAAGAAGTTTACATAGAACGTGTCTATGAAAATCACGATTTATTTTCATTCCATTTGTAACTTTGAGTGATGAATCCAGCCGAAGAATATATACTCAGGCAACCGGAACCTTACCAATCTGTAATGATGCATGTACGTTCCAACATTCTCAGGAACCTGGATCATATAGAAGAAAAGTATAGCTACAGTGTGCCCTTTTATCACTACCGGAAAAAACCATTTGTCTATGTGAATATTTTGAAGGGTCAGCAATTCGTTGATGTGGCTTTCGTAAAAGGTGCGCAATTGGAATCTAATTTTCCACAACTTCAGAACTACAATAATCGTAAATACGTGCGCTCTTTGCAGTATCGCAGCCTGGAAGACATTGATGAATTGCTACTTATTGAGGTTCTTCGAGCCGCCGCTGGGATTACTGACAAAAGCAGAACTGGCTGGAAAAACTAGAGTTGTTTGGATACGATGTAATTCTCATATATCATACCCCGATGGGGCTTCTTTTGAAGCTGCTCTATGGTATATCCGCGTTTTTCGAAAAAAGGTTTAGCAGTAATACTAACATCCGAATGGACGGAATCAAATCCATTGGCAATTACTTTCGCTTCGATCTCATCGGCGAGAACTGAAGCAATACCTTTGCCCTGGTGCTCGTGGTGTACAAAAAGCGCATCGAAATAATTACCATTGTTTAAATATGCGAATCCAATTATTTCGTCATCCATTTCGGCTACGATGAAAAACCAATCATCAATACGTTTTTCCCATTTAGGCATATCGTCTGCGCTCGATATCCAATGCAGAATTTGTTCAGGTGAATAATGTTGGGAGTTGATATGGTGAACGGTCAGCTTGAATAGATTGGTAATGGCTTGGACATCGCGTTGTTCGGCCAGTCGAATATTGAATTTCATCAGGGCAGATTGTTCACCAGTTGCCGGATGGTCACCAAATTCACCAATAATTTTTCAAGATTATCCAGATGCAACATATTCGCGCCATCACTTTTAGCATTGGCAGGATCGAAGTGGGTTTCTATAAACAAGCCGTCAACTTTGTTCACCACTGCTGCCCGAGCAATAGTTTCTATCATCTCCGGGCGTCCACCCGTTACACCACTGCTTTGATTCGGTTGTTGTAATGAATGCGTGACATCAAGGATAACGGGTGCGTATTGTTGCATGGTTGGGATTCCGCGGAAATCAACAACCAGGTCCTGGTAACCGAACATGGTTCCCCTGTCGGTGATCCATGCCTTTTCATTTCCTGCATCCTTTACTTTTTGAACGGCATGCTTCATGGCTTCAGGGCTCATGAATTGTCCCTTTTTCAGATTCACCACTTTGCCCGTCCTTGCGGCAGCTACCACCAATTCGGTTTGTCTAACCAGGAATGCAGGTATTTGCAGCACATCTACGTATTGGGCTGCCAGTTCGGCATCAGCAGATTCATGAATATCCGTAACTGTTGGAATCTCAAATGCATCACCAACCTTACTGAGGATCTCAAGAGCTTTTTCATCTCCAATTCCGCTAAAACTATCAATACGGCTTCGATTGGCTTTTTTAAAACTTCCTTTGAAGATATAAGGGATCTCCAACCGGTTGCTGATCTCAGCAACCCGCTCAGCAATTCGCATAGCCATGTCCTCACCTTCAATGGCACATGGACCTGCTAAAAGAAAAAAGTTATTGGAATATGTATGCTTTAACCGTGGAACGCTATTTAAATCCATTAACGCTAGTTTTACCAAGCGCAAAGATAGGGATTTTTAAAAGGTACCCTTATAGCTGTTTCGTACGATCCAGGCAGACATAATGAAATTCAGCAGTACGAATAGACCGCCATAAACGATCACGCCTTTTGCCAATACCATGGGTGGAATGTTCAATACGTCAGAGAAATAGCCGAGCATGAGATAAGAGGACAGGCAAATGAATATAATACCCAGGTAGAAATTCAGTTTTATATTTGGCTTGACTATCTGCCAAACAAATGGAACTGCAAAAAGTAAAATGGGATAGGCAGTTATACCGTCAATTTTATTGATCGTTGTAAACCAGTAACCGGTCACTGCAATAAAATAGAGATATGGGATCAGGTTCGCATATTTGTTGATAAATCTCATCTGTTAGTTGTCTTTAGTCAGATGTAAACCCCATTACCTGTATGCGGTCGGTTAGGGAATAATGGTATTACAGCTATTAATTTCTTTTATAGAACGGAAATAACCTTTCATAATTATGGGCATTTTGAATTATAACATATAATTAACTAAATGCCGAATTTAGTATTACATTTGAATGCCAATTATGACTTTTTTGATTTTGGAATTGTTTGGAATAGATTCTACCGAATGGGTAGGTTATGCAGCCATGTTGGCGCTTCTTATTTCTTTTACTATGAAGGATATAAGAAGGCTAAGAACGGTCAATAGCCTGGGTGCTATACTTTTCGTCATTTATGGGTTCTTGTTGAAAACGTCATGGCCTATAATCATAACCAATTTGGCTATTCTAGGGATTAATGGCTATTATTTGTATAAACTTAAAAAACGTTAATTTAACCGTTAAACCAACTTAACATCTACACAGTAATTCCATATCGGGATATGCATAAAGGCCTATGGGACAATTTTATCTCCAAGGCCAAAAATGCTACTTTTTTGTTCCACAGGGATTTTATGGAATATCATAAGGACAGGTTTGATGATGCTTCTGTGCTGATCAAGCATAAGGATGAATTAAAGGCGGTTTTTCCCGCAAATATTTCAAGTGGTATTGTGCATTCGCATCAAGGCCTTACTTATGGTGGATTGGTTTTGGATTCAAGTATTAAACTGCCTGAAGTCATTGCTTGCTTTCAGGCATTGATGCAACATTATGAAAACAAAGGCATCAAAACCATATGGATCAAAAGCTTGCCAAAGATCTATCATTTAGGCCCCAGTGACGAGCTGGATTATGTGTTTTTTAAGATTGAGGCACAACTTTTCCGATGTGACCTGTTATCGGTTGTTCATCCACCCGATATCAATTATTCAAAAAGCAGGCGAGAAGGATTCAGGAGGGCGATCAAGAGTGAACTAAGTGTTGAGGAAACCGATGATCTTCAACCGTTTTGGAATGAGGTTTTGATACCTAACCTGAAATCAAAATTTGAAGTAGAACCTCTTCATACCTTAGAGGAGATTAAAAAATTAAGGGCTTATTTCCCGGAGAACATTCGCCAGTTCAATGTTTATGACAACTCGGGAAAATTGATCGCGGGCTGCACCATATTTGAATCTGAACGGGTAGCGCACGCTCAATACATCGCCGCTAATGGTTCTAAGAATGAATTGGGAAGTCTGGATTTCCTGCACGATCATCTCTTACGAAACGTGTTTAAGGACAAGGAATTCTTCGATTTTGGAAAATCAAACGAGGATGAGGGACAACGTATCAACGAAGGCCTTTTATTTTGGAAAGAAGGCTTTGGAGCACGCTCCATTTCGCATAATTTTTATTCCATTCAAACTTCGAAACATAACTCATTAAATACGATTTTTAAATGATCCCCTTTTTCGACCTGAAATCATATAATGCAAAGTTCAAGTCGGAGTTTGAACTGGCCCTGGAAAACCTGCTTGATTCAGGACAATTCATTCTTGGGAACCATGTAACCAAATTTGAATCGGAATTTGCTGCTTATTGCGGGCTTTCAAGATGTGTTGGAACAGGTAATGGGCTGGATGCCCTGTATCTCATTTTGACCGGATATCAGGAATTGGGTAAGTTGAAGCAAGGTGACGAGGTCATCGTGCCTGCCAATACATATATTGCTACAGCATTATCCGTTATTCGTGCCGGTTTAACCCCTGTTTTTGTTGAGCCGGAGCACGAAACCCTGAATATAGATCCTTTGGCTGTTGAAGATGCTGTTACCTCCAGAACCAGGGCTATCATGCCTGTACACCTTTATGGCCAGCTTGCAGATATGTTGGCAATAAAAACCATAGCGGCCAATCATGGTTTGCTTATTATTGAAGATGCGGCCCAGGCGCATGGAGCAGAAGATGAATCCGGAATTAAAGCAGGTTGCTTTGGCCATGCTTCCGCATTCAGCTTTTATCCCACAAAGAATCTCGGAGCATTAGGTGACGCCGGTGCAGCAGTAACTTCGGACGAAGAACTTGCGAATATGATCGTCATGCTTCGAAATTATGGTGCCTCTTCAAAATATATCAACGATCACATTGGAGTAAACTCGAGATTGGATGCCATTCAAGCCTTGTTTCTTTCAATCAAGCTGAAAAAGTTGGATGCGGATAATGAAAAGCGGCGGCAATTGGCAAGTAGATATTTGAGTGAAATTAGAAATGAAAAGATAAAGCTGCCATTTTATAGCGGTGGCAAGGATCATGTTTTTCATCAATTTGTTCTATTGACAAACGAACGTGATGCTTTGATGCATTATTTGAACAAAGCAGGTGTTGGAACCTTGATACATTATCCCATTCCACCACATCGTCAGAAAGCGCTCAAGAAATTTGACCATCTTTCATTCCCGATTTCTGAAAAAATACATAATAACATCATTAGTATTCCGTTGAATCCAACGCTGACCGTTGAAGATCAAAAAACCATCATTGAACTTATAAATGCCTACTGATTGAAAAAACTTATAAAATATATCAATAGTCAGGTATTGGTCAGTGCAGTTCGTTTGCACTCTGCAACCGTACTGACCAAATTGGTTGCCGGATTTCTTACTACCAAGTTTATTGCCTACCATATCGGACCGGAAGGGATGGCCCTGATCGGTAACATGAGGAGTTTCTTGTCGTCCGTTCAGTCTTTTGGGTTAATGGGTATTTACAACGGACTTGTTAAGTACATCAAACAGTACAGGCAGGAGACACTTGGCTTGAGCAAAACATTATCCACGGCTTATTATTTGGGATTTTTGGCAACTTCAATTATTGCCATACTGAGCTATTATAATGCTGAAGTGATCCATGATATCTTGTTTTCAGACCGTTACGATTATGTTTATGTTATTAAAATAATGGCACTGGCGCTGCCATTTTATTCATTGAACTTGTTTAGTTATTCCATAATGAATGGCTTTGAGAAATACCGCTTTCTCATGGTTATCAACATCATTGGCCAGATCATGGGTCTTGCTGTTACCCTGCTCCTTATCTACCAGGATAATATTGATGGTGCGCTTGTTGCCGTTGTGATTGCGCCATCCCTGATGTTCCTGATTACTCTTGTTGGCATTATGAACAGGAGAAATTTTATGAAACTGATCAAGGTAAGCAATATCGATTTTGCCTGGTTAAAGAAATTCCAGCCTTTCATATTGATGGCAGTTGTTAGCGGGATCTTGTTTCCACTTGTTTTTATAGGTATCAGAAATTATATCATCTCTTCGGAAGGCCTTCAGGATGCCGGTTTATGGGAAGCCATGAATAGGATTTCTACATATTACCTCATGTTCATCAATTCCATTATGGCCTTATATTTCCTGCCAAGATTTGCCGAGATAGATAACAAGAAAGAATTTCGCAAGGAGGTATTTGAATTTTACAAAACTGTGGTCCCGGTATTTGGACTTGGGCTTTTAGTGATCTATCTGCTACGTCCGTTTATCGTTTCCATCTTTCTTACCGAAGAATTTGTCAAGACCGAAGAACTTTTCGGGTATCAACTGTTAGGGGATTTTCTGAAAATCATGTCGGTTGTCATTGCATACCAATTCATCGCTAAAAAGATGTTCTGGCATTTCATCATCACAGAGATCTTCCTGATGATCATGATCTATACAACCAGCATCTACCTGATTGACAGTTATGGGGTGGTTGGAGCAAATATGGGCCATTTCGCCAGTTATGGCATGTACTTCATCATCGTGCTTTTGCTAATCGGAAGCTCGCTTTTCGGAGTAATCCAGGAAGATGAGCCAGATCCGTCCTGACCTAAGATTTTAACCAAAGGAGTTTTCTGAAATAAAGGTTCATCAAAACAAAGTGGACCACATAAGCACCGAAATAGGCGTAGGAAACGCCAACAAATCCATAATCAGGCGTCAACAGTACGGTTAGAATGGTAAATACCAGGGCCCATTCAATTTGAAAAAAGATGAAAGCTTTGGTCCTGACTTTGGCGATCATAACATTCCCGAGAACCCAGCTGTTTATTTTGATCGTGTCACCCAGGATATAAAATGCTATCAAGGTCCCGATCAAATAGAATTTTTCATCAAAAAGGGTGTTGATCACAAAATCACGAAGTAAATAGATCCCTGCACCTATGATGATTATGATAGGAAAGGTATAGCGCCAGATCTTGAAAATCTCGCTTCTTAACTTAAGTCCGCTGAGTTTGGAAAAGGTTGGAAGAATGTAAATCCTGAATGTCGTTGTAAGGAACAGTATATAGATCCCTGAAAGCCTGATCATGGCTTCCCATGATCCGGCATGGTCTGCATCGAAATTTTTGATAATATAATTTCGAACGAACAAAGTTGCAAGAACAAGGCATACAGGTCCCACCAGAGCCATGATTGAAAACTTGGACAGGTTGCGTATAACGCTCATGTTCAAAACCGACTTCAACATACCGAGATCAAATCCCTTGTAAACGATCACCATGGTGAATGAGATTAGCAGAACAAGAAACTGGTTAATTGCAAATGCATATAAAGCGCCAATGATCTCATATTTCAGTACCAATAAGATCAATACTATGGCTGAGACAATTGTGGATAAAATATTGATCCAGACGTATAGTTTTACACGCTTCAGTCCGATGAGTACAGTTACGAATAAGGTATGCAGGGAGAACGTAACAATAGAAAGACCAAGGACCAATAGAAAGGTCCCGTATTGGTCTGTTTTGAACAGATATTCCGAAAGCCAGTTCTTTAATAGTATAGTTAATAAACCGATAACCGCTGAAAGTACCAGGTGTATTTTAAAAGCATTGGCCAAATAAGGTTTTAGTTGGTCTGGATCTTCCTGGTATTCAGCGGCGTATTTGATGGTTCCGTTAGTAGTTCCAAGGTTGCTAAATACCGAAGTGATCTTAAGAAAATCCTTCAATTGCCCCAGCAAGAACATACCGTTGGTTCCAAGGTAAACCGCAATGATCTTGTTGGTCACCAGTCTTACGACCAGGCTGATCGAGGTGCTAATTCCGGACAGAAATGTGGTTCTTAAAAAATTCACTTTTGCGTTTTGAATTCAGTCCATTGTTCAAAAGCCATCCCCGTTAAGTTCCTAAGTTGTGATACATCTTCACGATAAAGGTCGGCCAACCATATCTTGTCGGATTCAAGCATCGGGGGATAACTTTTATTTGATTGGGTCAGTTTGTATACCGTATCGTCTAAATTGTCCTTAACCGCAGCCCGGAACGATTTTGGTAATAGGCTTCGAATCGGTTTTGGCACCTTGATATTTCCTTTGCTCAGTCTCCTGCTAAAACGGTACAATCTTGGAAATCGCAAAATCCGCGTTTCATTCTGAGTATCCAAAATCACATCTTTGACCGGGTTTAAATCAAGAAACTCAAAACAACGATTCGCCGTGGCCAATGGATTTTTTGTAAGGTCTTCGAATGTCAGGATCAATATATTGTGAGATTCAAAATTTTCGTAGAACCTCTGCAACCATTTCCCATAAAGTCCGAACTGGAAATAACTTTTATAGCGCCCTTCGGCCATACGTGTTTGATAGGAAGGTTCAACTGCCAGGTCTGCTTTGACCGCTTTACGAAATGCAACAGATTCGCTTCCAATGCCCTTAAGCCACCAATAATGAGAATAACAGCGATAAATAGGATTTCGAAGTATAAAAATGAACTTTGGAGCATGGCTGTAATTCGATTTAATGGCAGGTATGAATTCGGGAAAAAGCATATACCCCGTACTTGATTCTCCTTTATACAAAACGTCGGCATCGCAATCAAATAGTTTCAGGTAATCCCTTTCCGATAGCCTTGCTGATCCTGATTCATTCAAACGTACCCAATAATGGGGTTCCTTGATATAAGACATGCAAATACGGTCATGGGTATCAAGCAAGTTGTGCAGGCTAGTCGTTCCTGATTTTCCTGCCCCGGCGATAAAAAGATTCGGATACTTGATAGTCATGTGTTTTTACTTATCAAAGATATTTCGTTTGAACCAAAGATATAATCTGTAAGCTGAGGTTGCAATATTGTGAATGAAATGACCAATGAAGGAACCGCTGTTAAGGTTTGACAATCCGAAATCTTCCGGTTTAAATGAAATCGCCTTGGACAAAGAACGATTTTTTCGATTAACAAGGTTAGTATCATGAATAAATTGGATCCAAAGCGGAGTTTTGGTGTAAATAACCAGATCATTATGGCTTTTCCATTCCAGGTGATTGCGTGATAAGATCGTTTTGAAATCATCCATTGATTCAACCAAACTCACGAATGGATTGAAAGCTGCCGAAAAATTCCGGACATCGGCCTGATTGCCTTGCAACGATAATTGGTAACCCGATCTTAGATCGAGAAGAACATCATGGCGGTCAACAGCGATCTCCTGAATGGTCTTGATAAAATTCATATGTATGAGATCATCATTGTCCAACCTGGTTGTGATCAGGAATTTCGCATCGGTAATTCTAGAACGGATATAAGCTTTGATCTGATCGTGCATTTTCTCGTAGGCCAACACAAAAACCGGTTTTATTCTGGGATCCCTGATGGTTAATTCCTGAATCCTTTTCTTGTAGGTTTCCGGTGTCTTTTCATGAAATAAAATTAACCATTCAAAATCCGGGTTTGATTGATTCATTACGGAAGGCAGACAGAAGGACTCAAAGATCTGAAATCGTTTCTCCAGCCATTCGGGAGATAATACATCTATTGAGGAATCTATAGATGTCCAACTGTCATATTTCAGGTTAAATCGAGTAATGATGAAATGTTTCATGCCTCGGTCGGTTGGATCCTTGAATGCGCTGATTCCCATTTTGATAAATAGCGCCTTGCAATATTCTGGTAATGATGTTGCTGCTCAATAAAGTTCCTTGCATTTCTCGATATCAGCTCAATCTGTTCCGGATGTTCAACAAGCCATTCCAGTTTATCATAAATCTGGTCCACATCGGGCGTGGCGTTGATAACAACGGTGTCAGGTTCAAGATCGTAGTACTCCAGCCATTCCTGTTCGGCACCGGTGAAGACTACCTTACCTTTGGCCATGGCTTCAAGTGCGTTGTAGCCCTGGTCATATGAGTAGACTTGGTCAAGCAGTATATGGCATTGATCATATGCTTTTATGTATTCGTCATAAGGTAAACTTTCAACCTCTGTAATTTGTACCCGATCACCGAATTTGGATTTTAGCCTCTTAAGGGCTTCGCTAAAATAGGAATTGCCCTTTTTGTGTTGAGCGATCCTATTGATCCCATGAAAAATATGGACAGGGCCATTTGTTTCAAATGGCTGGAATTTCAACTTCTCCACGTTTACAGGATTTGGTATTAAACCCAGATACTTTGAGCGTTCTTTATAAGCCAGGTGGTAATCCATGTCTGTTGCTATAACACCTTGGCAATGGTCAATGATGAATTCATGCAATTCGGTGCGTTCCGGACTGAGATAACTCAATTGAAATTGGTAGGTTTTCTTGAGGGAGTTATCGTTAAGATAAGGTGTCATCAAGCTATACCGTGGAATTTCGGCCATCATGTGCTTCATGTAAACATGGTCCACACCACATGAAAGCAATATCAACTTATCGTTATGTCTAATGATATGCTTCAAAAACTCCAGTTCAAATTTGGGTTTTGTCTTGATCGAAGTTTCATTGATGAGTTGAACCACATCGAACCCCTTCAATTCTTCGAATCGTTTTTTTACCTTCTTATAGATTTCGATCGAACCCAGATCCTTTCCTGTGATCTTAAAGATCAAGGTCCGAAATTTTCTCAGGAACCAGGATTTATATGAATGGGTTATGAAAATATCGACAGGGTAATTTTTAAAGCCGTCTCCCGCGCCCATCAAGACCACTTCATGTCCGAGTTGTTGTAAGCCTTCCTTCAGGGAATTGTGAAGTCTGCTGTATTCCCCTACCAATAATATGCGCATAAAATGTCTTACATTTAGAGCAAAATACTAAAAAACAAGTATACCAATTCCGATTTGCAAGTGAATTTTGAAATTTTACTGAGCACACAGAATAAGCGTGATTTGGGATTTCTTCAAAAGATGTTCAAGCACAACGAACCATCCCATTTTAATGTGCTCATCATCAACCAAACAACTGCAGGCAATGAACTTGAATCGGATGATCCCGGGATACGCATTATCAATTCATATGAGAGGGGTTCGCCTTCAAGCAGAAATCTCGCCATTCAACATATGCAAGGTGATATTTGCCTGATGGCCGATGATGATATCATTTATCATAAAGGATTTAAATCGGTCATACTTGATGCCTATACCGATCTGCCGGATGCCGACCTTATCAACTTCGAGGCTGTTGATAGTGATAATAAGCGGTACCTGAAATACCCGGATCCCGGGCCATATAAAAGGAATAAATTTCGAGTTAATACTTATGTCATAAGTTTCAGGAGGGAGGCCATTCAAAAAACAGAAACGACATTCAACAAACATTTTGGGGTTGGTTCGACCTTCCCGGGTTCAACCGAATTTCTCTTTATGAGCAATGCATGGAACAATGGATTGAAGATGTATCATGTCAAAGAATATATCGCACAGCATCCTCAGGAGTCATCCGGTAAAAGGCAGGGCAGTGATGATGCCATCTCAGCACGCACAGCACTCCGCTATCGGTTATATGGTTGGTTAAGCGTACCTTGGTTGGCTCGGTATATTTTCAACATGACCAGAAGAGGCTATATACGCCCCAGTGAATTTTTTCATAAATTTCGAACTGGAATGCGGGCCATAAGAAAGTACCGAAGCCTGGTTCGTAATGGAGATATGTCATAAATAAAAAGATGAAAAAAGAGATACCTACAATCAAAGATACAAGAGGCAATCTGGCCATTATTGAAAAGGACACTATTCCTTTCGAGATCAAGCGGGTATATTATCTTTACGACATACCCACCGATGCCTACCGAGGTGGTCATGCCCATATAGAGCAAGAAGAATTTCTGGTAGCCTTAAGTGGCAGTTTTGATGTGGTTCTTGATGATGGTCAAAAAAAACACCGCGTGATGCTAAGCAAACCAAATGTTGGATTGTACATACCAACCGGTGTTTGGCGGGAACTTGAAAATTTTTCTTCTGGTTCTGTTTGTTTGGTATTGAATTCAGGGGAATTTGATGAATCGGATTACATCAGGGATTATGCAACTTTCCGCGATTCCATGTCTTCCTGACCCTTGTGATAGATCGAACAAACATATAACAGCCTATATAATTGAAGGGCAAAAGTTGAAGGATTTTTTCCGGTGATCCGCCTTCTCAGGATTCCATTCATCTGTTTGTACAGGAAAGCAAAAAAACTACTCAATCCCATTTTCTTAAGAGTGATAAAAGCATTCAACAAGCCATTTTCATGAAACTTCATCAAGCCTTTGGAATAGAATTGCATTAGTGTTCTTGCAGCCTGTTCTTTCTTCTTTAAATAAAATGTGCTTTCTTCAATTCCCAGGTGATACACTTCATTATCGATGTGAAGTACCTTGATGTTGTTTGCTTTTAACTGGTTGCTGAAATAGCTGTCGTGTCCGTATTCGTTTGATTTTGCTGAAAGGTCAAGACTTTTAATAACGGTCTTCCTGATCATAAAATTGGCAGAAATGATCAATTTGTAAGGCTTCTTGTTGCGGAATTTTGCAGGTCGAACCTCGTACTTTCTGCCGTATTTCCATCGCAATAAAAAGTCTTGCTTGGGTGGTTGGTCATAATAGGCAAACCCGCCAAAAATAGCCTGTGTATCGGGTTGGATTGCCTGGATATAGTTCGAAATATAATTTTTTGACTTTGGTAAGGTATCGGCATCAACAAAAAGCAACCATTCGAATTTTGATGCATCACATAACTCTAAACGTGTGTTTAATCGCCCGGTATTCTCCTTGCGTATTACATGTTTCGTATTAGGTAGATTATTTAATTTCAAATTGGCATCTACAAAAGGGGTGTCAGACCCGTCTTCGATACAAATGATCTCATATCGTATTCCCGAATGTTCGAGTTGATGGTGGATCTCCATGACGAGATTGCACACGTCTACATTGTATATGGGAATTAATACCGAAAGCATGAGTTTTGTCTGTAACGAAATTACAATAATGCGATCAATCCAAATGGGCTTTAATTTTTTAAATTAGCAAAATAAATCGCTTCCCTTGAATTACAACCGTATTCAAATTGCCGATCTCATTCTTTCTCGCTTAGAGCAGGAAGAAGAAAACCTCAGGAAAAAATACCTTGAAACACAAAATGGGATTGGTCATTTCTACATTGATGACCTGCTTCCCGAAGCGATTGCGACCTATGTATTTAAAAATTTCCCGCGAACGGATGAGGCTGTCTTAAAAAAGAGCCTGAGAGAATTCAAATATATCGCTGTTCAGATGGATAAATACCATCCAATTCTTGAGGAATTGGTTTATGCCTTTCAGGATGAGCGGGTCATGGATTTTTTTCAAAGGATATGCCATATTCAACATTTGGTACCGGATAGCCAATTATATGCCGGCGGGCTCTCACTGATGGAAAAAGAGAATTTTCTTAATCCACACCTGGACAACTCACACGATAAGGACAGGAATAGATGGCGTGTTTTGAATCTTTTATATTATGTAACACCCGGTTGGCAAATTGATAATGGCGGGAATTTGGAACTTTGGCCTGACGGGTTGAAGGCCGATCAAATTACCATAACCAGCAAGTTCAACAGGCTGGCAGTTATGGCTACGCACCAGGCATCCTGGCATTCAGTAAGTAAGGTGTATGCATCGGTAACACGATGTTGTGTCTCGAACTATTATTTTTCCAGCCAACCCTTGCGGGAAGATGACAGATTCCACGTGACCAGCTTTCGGGCATGGCCGAAGAAATATTTGTTAGACCTGGTATTGCGAATTGATAATGGTTTGCGCATGGGGATCAGGAAGATCTTTTCCAAAGGTATACGGGAAAATCCTCATGTATATAGGAAAGACCAGGACAAGACTTCAGGAAAATAAACTTTTTAAAGCGCATATAATCAAATAGTTAGAAGTATGGAACGGTAATTGTTACTTTCAAGCTATGAAATTAAAAACCTCCATATTACTTCTAATTTTACAGGGTACTTTGGTATTTGCCCAAAATGAATATCATGTGTTTCCCGGAGATCATCCCACCACACCCGGAAGTCCACAGGGAGATGGGTCTTTGAGCAAACCGTGGAATCTTTCCGCAGCATTGAACCAGAAACAGGAAAAGGTAAATGGTGGTGATAAGATCTGGATCCATGCGGGTACATATAACGGTCGCTTTGAAAGTAATTTGGAAAGTAACAATGGCAAGCTCATCGAGATCGCTCCTTATGCAACAGACAAAGTTGTCCTTAACGGAAATGTGAATTCAAAACGCAATGCCGTCTTGCAGGTACGAGGTGGTGGCGTAAGTTTTTCGGATATCGAAATAACATTTCTCGGCAAGTTTCCCAGAAAGGAAGGTGAAGCCGGGTTTAAAATTGTCCATGGTGTAGATCATCTTGATGGTATGGGATGCCGGTTCGTAAATCTTAGAGTGCACAACAATCCTGGATCGGGCGTTAATTCGTGGAAGCGTACAGGAGGTAGTTCCATAATCAATTGTAAAATATTCAACAACGGCTGGTACAGCAAAGTTAGAGGAAGTGGCGTTGGGATCTATGTGCATAATCAAAGCGATCGAGAAAAACTGATAGCCAATAATTTCATCTTCAATAACTACTACAAGGGGATCCAGGTTTGGTCCGCAAGTAGTGGCGCAGGATTCGAGTACCTCAAAAATATAACCTTAAAGAACAATGTCATTTTCAACAATGGCCTGGGATCGGGGGTGCATAAAGACAATTTGATCATCGCTTCAGATGATTCCAAAGGGGTTAATGTGCCAAAGAATATTACAGTTGATAAGAACATCCTGTATCACAATACCAATTTTACCAAGGGATCAAATCATGGGAATGGTACATCCATGACTTTGGGATGGCATAGCCGGGCGCCGCTTCAGGACGTGGTTATTAAAAACAACATCATAATTGGAAAGAACAACGCCTTGAACTTCTTACAGGTGAAATCGTTCGAATTCGATAACAACATCGTTTACACCGGGTATATTCATCTTTATAAATCTGCTTACCAGCACCTGAAGAATAAAGGCTGGAAAATGGAAGATAATGCCATTTACTCCAAAGGAGAAAAGGTGTTTCGAATACTCAAGAGTAAAGATTATACCATAGATGAGTTTTCAAATGAGTTTAAGACGGCCGGTAAAAGTAATCGGTATCACATCAAGGAATTCGATCTCGCCCCGGTTCTTTATAAGGAAAAACAGAGAGGCGATTCGAATCGCTTTGAGCTGGTCGTATTCAACAAGTTAGGTAAGGCGGTGAATGTTGATTTTTCTGACCGGGACATCGCATCGGGTACTCCCTACCTGATCCTGGATATGGAGAATCATCAGAAGATCGCTTCCGGGAAGGTGAATGCTGCTGGTGAGATATCAGTTCCAATGGGCAAGCACAATAAAACAGCCGATAACTTCGGTGTTTATACCATTGACTTTTCAAGAACTGTAAAACGGAAAAAGGGATTTTTCAAAAGACTTTTTGGCTGGCTGTTCTAAACATGCCGCGGAGCAACCTCATAGACCCGGTTGGCATCGCATTTATAGGTACGGCTCGGATATTTGACAAGTAATGCATAATCATGGGTTGCTACCAATATCGTATGGCCTTTCTTATTGAGGTCCTGAAGGACTTCCATGACCTCAAAACTGGTTTCAGGATCCAGGTTTCCTGTTGGCTCATCGGCCATAATCAATTCTGGATCATTTAATAAGGCACGTGCAATGGCAACGCGTTGCTGTTCTCCACCGGATAACTCATAGGGGTGGCGATAACCCTGCTCCTTAAGATCAACCTTGGAAAGCACGTCTTCGATTTTTGCCTGGATCTCGGCCTTATCTTTCCAGCCCGTTGCCCTCAATACGAACTCCAGGTTGCCATTCACCGTCCTGTCATTCAGTAAAAGAAAATCCTGGAAAACCACGCCGAGTTTGCGTCTCAAAAAAGGGATTTCCTTTTCTCTCAATTTGGCCAGGTTGAATCCTACGATCTCGCCTTCACCTTCACGCAGATCAAGATCGGCATAAAGAATTTTAAGAAAACTGCTTTTACCGGTTCCGGTCTTACCGATCAAATAGACAAAGTCTCCCCGTTTCATTTCAAAGTTCACATCTCCAAGAACCAGATTATTGCCCTGGTATATTACTACATCTTTGAGTTTTAAAACGGTTTCAGCCATAAATCGATTTTAGGAATATGTAAATGTATCACTTAAAAATACAACGGCAAAACGCTGCAAATTGCAATGTTATTTAAAAATTAACATTTAATAAGTCGGTTTATAATTATATACAAATTCAACCGTTATAAGATGGGAGATTAAATATCTTGGCATCAACAAAAAACGAACTAAATGATTAATAAATGCGCACTGGCAGTAGCATGTGTCATGCTATTTAGCTATTCTCTTTTCGGGCAAGAAACCGCTGCTTACACAAGTGAATTCGTAGATTTTCAAAAGGCCCTTTCGCTCTATAACAACCAACAATATTTAGCTGCCCAATCCCTTTTCGACCAGGTTGGTGATGCAGCTTCTGATGAAGTTCTTCGGTCTGATTGCGATTACTACATTGCCAATTGCGCAGTCCGGCTGAATCAGCAAAATGCCGATGACCTTATCATGAAGTTCGTATCGGATTATCCGATGAGTACTAAACGAAATACGGCCTTTATAGACGTTGCCGATTACTATTACGAGAATTCGAAATATGCGTATGCCAGGAAGTGGTATGAGCGTGTTGATGAGGAAGCGCTGTCCAGGACAGAAAGAAAAAAATTCTATTTCAATTTTGGGTATAGTAATTTCGCAACCGATAACGCATCTGGTGCCAAGAAATACCTTACTAAGGTTGAAAATACACCTGAATATGGCTCACAGGCCAAATACTACATCGGATTTATGGCCTATGAAGGGGACGATTACGATAGCGCATCGGCCTATTTCGATCAGTTGTCTGATGAAGATAAATACAAAGAAAAACTGTCTTATTATCAGGCCGATCTGAATTTCAAACTGGGCAACTTTGAAAAGGCGATCACCCTGGCAAAAGAACAACTGCCCAACAGCGATGAGGAGGAATCGTCCGAGCTTTCCAAGATCATCGGCGAGTCTCTGTTCAACCTGGAACGCTATGAAGAATGTATCGCATATCTACTCGAATATAAAGGGAAACGAGGCCGTTGGAACAATACAGACTATTACCAGCTGGGGTATGCCTATTACAAACAGAATGATTTTGAAAATGCCATTTCCGAATTCAATAAGATAATCGATGGAGACAACTCTGTTGCTCAGAATGCATATTATCATTTGGGGGAGAGTTATATCAAGACCGACAAGAAACAGGAGGCGTTGAATGCGTTTAGAAATGCATCCCAGATGGATTACGACCTGAAGATCCAGGAGGACGCCTGGCTGAATTATGCCAAAATAAGTTATGAGATCGGGAATCCTTATCAATCGGTGCCACAGGTGCTAGCAGGGTATCTTGATAAGTATCCCGATTCACCATATAAGGAAGAACTTGAGACCCTGTTGATTGATTCTTATATCACATCCAGAAATTATAAGGATGCACTGGTACTTCTTGAAGGCAGGAATACTTACGACTATAAACTGGCCTTTCAAAAAGTAGCCTTCTATAGGGGTATAGAACTTTATAATGAAAATAATTTCCTGGACGCCCTTGATTTCTTTGAAAAATCGCTTGGGCAGTCACTGGACGAAACCTATACAGCCAAAGCAACTTTCTGGAAAGCAGAAACCGAGTATAATCTAACACGCTACGAGGAGGCCCTGGTCGACTTTAAGCTGTTCAAAGGTATGAATGCAGGACCCGGGCAGGTAGAATTTACAAACCTGGACTATAACCTGGGATATACCTATTTCAAACTGAAGCGATATGACCAGGCCAGGGATTTCTTCCAGCTTTTTGTGGATAGCGGAAATAAGGACAGGCTGAGGTTGAACGACGCTTACCTGAGACTGGGAGACGGGCATTTCGTACGGAGTCAGTATGCTCAGGCCATTGCGGCCTATGACCAGGCCCTCGCAATAGATGAACTCGAACAAGATTACGCCTATTTTCAAAAATCCATCAGTTATGGATATATCGGCAAGGAAAAGGATAAAATTACCGGATTAAAGGACTTTATTCCTCGGTTTGAGACTTCAGGTTTAAGGGATGATGCCTTGTATGAACTGGGAAATTCCTACGTGAAAATGAACGAGGTCGATCTGGCCATGCAGACTTATAACCAGTTAAATACCGAATATCCGGCCTCACCATATGTGTCTAAAGCTAAACTCAGACAAGGGCTGGTGTACTATAATAGTGGGGATAACGAGCGGGCGCTAAGAGCATTTAAATCTGTTGCCCGGGATTATCCGGGATCTCCCGAGGCTATTCAGGCCGTTTCTTCGGCAAGGCAGATCTATGTAGATATTGGCGAGGTTGATGAATACTCCAGGTGGGTCAGACAACTGGATTATGTTGATGTGACTGACAGCGACCTGGACAATACGTCTTACGAAGCTGCAGAGAAGCAGTTCCTGGCCAACAACTCTTCAAGGGCCATTAAGCAATTCAATGCCTACCTGAATGAGTTCCCAAATGGTATTCACGCATTGAAAGCACATTATTATCTCGGGCAATTGTATTACCGGGAGGATTTGAAAGCCAATGCCAAACCACATTTCGAGTATGTAGTAGAAAGTTCAACCAATGAATTCACCGAGACAGCACTCACCAGGCTAGCAGAGATCTATCTGCTGGATAAAGATTATACGTCAGCAATTCCAATTTTGAAACGGTTGGAAAAGGAGGCCGATTTCCCACAGAACATAATTTATGCCCAATCGAATTTGATGAAAGCATATTACCAGCGAAAATCTTATGAGGATGCAGTAAGTTATGCTCAGAAGGTACTGCTGAACACCAAGGTCGATAAAAATATACGTAGTGATGCTTATGTGATCAAGGCCAGGTCGGCTATGGAAACCGGGGATGAGGCGACGGCAAGAACAGCTTATACTGAAGTACGAAAAATTGCCTCTGGCGAATTGGCTGCTGAAGCGCTTTATTTCGATGCC